>JAABUL010000679.1_pt1 | contig 71410 bp, 68 predicted proteins | sample 5559151 | NCBI WGS metagenome assembly JAABUL01 (sample SAMN10711876, study PRJNA513368) | rock metagenome | isolation source: Antarctica rocks | place: Antarctica: Victoria Land, Pudding Butte sud | reverse complement strand
CGCCTTACACATATGATGCAGGGTCCCAATGATATCACCCCTAGATCAGGTTCCCGCTAGGCCCGATTAGGATGGAACCAGGCGTAGGCTAGGCGAAGGATAGGCGAAGGCTAGGATCGTAACACAATTGACATCAACATACATTGTTTGTTTGTTCTAGCAGTTCTGTTCAGAACGATGATCTTCATGATTACATCTTCTGACATGTCTTCAAAGTTAGTAGCACTTGAGCGCGTTCTTTTTGACACGTCTTCGATGAGCTGAATGCTCGATACTACGATTTACAAACGATACAAAGCTGAAAAGAGCGCGATGAGAGTCATTGAAAGAGCTTAAACATATCTGCTGACATTGACATACAGCTGACTCGTGATGTCAGCAAGTATGCTCGCTTTAGAGATTCTGATTCAGGTGACAAATTGTCATCTGAATCAACAACTGAAGCAGCATGCTCTAGATCTTCTACATCAGCTCAGCAAGCTTGAGTGCAAACATGAAGTCATTTATACAATGCTCAAGCTTCAAGATCTGCTTTAAAGTCTTAAGTCAAGATCTCAGTCTTGCAAATATTGATCGAAGATGAAAGCTCTGAAATGAAGAAGATGAAAAAGACTTTAGATGATTATTCAAAGATAGCGAAGAAGCAACATGATGAGCTTGACTACGATGAGTCTATTTATATCTAGATATCATCTGAATATATGAACTATGTCAGTCAGGCGAAAAAGTGTCTCAGAATCATCAACTCGCTTTTTTTGTGACCTGACTGCTATTCTTAGAAATTCATCAAATTTCTCGTTAGATTTGTCATATCATTGAACAAGCTTGTCATTTCTTCTAATTCATGTTTTCAACATTGAAAATGAGCTTTCTATGAGATTATAGTCTGACGAGTAGAGTGACAATTTGACAAGATGCATTTCAAAGCTTTCACATAGCTCATCAAGCTTTGCTGATTGATGAATTCTAGCATTATTCATGATCATCATCAAACGCAATTCTATCTCTTCAGAATTGCATATAAGAAGCATCTGTGATTGCATGAAGTTCAGAAAGATCTTTTTTGTTATGAAATTGTGATGCATCTCTCATGCAATATACTCATCAATGAAAAATGCTGATAAAATGCTTCATTTCTTTGATCATTTTAGACTTTGAATGACGTGCAGAGATAAGTCAATCGAGACTCAGTCATACTTTCAATCAGCTAACGAGCAAGCATTAGCATGACTAGATAAAGAAGAAAGTTGAGTCTATCTGTTCGCTCACAAGCAACGCTTTCATCAAGAAATACCAGCTGATTTGAGATTCAGCTCATAAGTCGTTGCTTTCATTCGCTGCGAAGCTTCTCATTGCGCTCAGCAGCGACTCTTTGAGCGATCTTTTTGCTGTATCTAGCTTGTTTGAGCAGTCTGCTGATCATGCTTTGACTGATAACAATGTCAAACTCGTTGTACAGAAATCAAATCATGTCATTCTGATAAACGATGAGTCGTTGACTGAGAAAGCATAGAAGCTTCTGAGCATGATACTCACTTAAAATTCTCAATCTATCAATTGTATCAAGCGTTGATGTTACATCGCTGAAATGAAGATGTTTTTTACGCATATGATTGATCTGCTGAATGATAACATGAATGACTTTGTGTATGAACGCTGTGTTATCATCACAAGCTAGATGAAATTGAATCTCGTCTCTAAGATTCTGAGTAAGAGCTTGAGACATACTAGGTAGAACAGAATTGCGCTCGTGTAAGACTGAGATTTGTATAGCTTCAAAAATGAAGTCAAGAAGTGTTTTGAAAGTATGAAAATGATATTCAGATATTTGCTTTATTTGCTATCAAATTTAAGACTGATTTGTGTGTTTTTCTCGTCAAATTCGCTAAAACTTGAAAACTGAACCAGACTTTTGCATACAATGATACTGTGACGCAATATCGACTATTCAATTGCTGACATTTGATAATCAACTGCTCATAGTTCAGACTGCTGACATTCATCTGAATCAATAGAGCTTTGAGCTCGCTGAATAGTTCATTCTTCAGGTTGAATTTTCAAATTACGACGTCATATTTGATTGCATCAATGTGCTGCTGAAAATTGAACAGATATTCAATGAAGATGCAATTTCGCATTCTTAGAACTGAAATGAATCGCTAAGCGATTTCTTGCTTGTCTGAATCATCGAAGACTTGTCTTAACAAGATAACTAATTGCTCAATCGTGACTAGCTTGTCATGCTGAGCAGTCATATGCAGCAACGCTTGAGTGACAGCGTTTTTTGATAAGCGACTGTACTCATACAGAAGACGAAACTCGAAAGTTGAATAACAATTCACGTTCAACTTCAGCTTGCTGATCAGCTTGAAGATGAATTGATTTAACTTGTTTTCTTACTCTTTAATATAAAGTTCTGAATTCAAATATTTCTCTGATTTGATATTGATTCTGCTTATGCTTTTGAGTTCTTGAATCATTTCTAACAAGATTTCATTATTAATCTGAAACTGCTTAAGTTTAATCTGAGTTTGCTCATGTTCTTGTTGACAGACTGAGACTCAGTTGATATACTGAATGATGATGTTGTTGAATCAAGTTTGAAGTTCAATCAGAAAAATGTATCATGCTTTGAAAGCATTGTTGACGTGAGTTTGAAACTGAGCGACAGTGATGAGTTCGTTGATTGAGACTAGAGATGTTGACAACAGAGTGTTGCTAATATTCTTGAATTGACTCATGATGTAGTTGATGCAACGTAATGTCACAAACTGAGAGCTGAATGAAATCAGAATGAAATTCTAATAACTAGATTTTAAATACAAGACGTTGCATGAAGAAGAAAGAAAAGAAAGAGATCATTCAGAGATTCTTATACCTCATGAACGCTGAGTATCATTCGTATCAAAGAACTCTCATAACATCACTGATAATCTTACGTTTATCATCATCTATAATATTGTTCAACATCATTTAAGTGATTTAACATCTCTTTTCTCAACATCTTTTAAGTAACACATGCTAAAACCGTGACATTTGAGCATCTGAAAGAAATATACGATGAACTGAATAGAAATTGAAAGTGTTGTTGCAAGTACAACGTTCTGAAATAAACAGACAAGCTCTTCAACATCTTCTACTTCAACTTTATGAAGCTATTCAGTTATTTAGACTACGACGATTGCACTCTGATGAACAATCTTCAGAATAAAATCAACAATCACTTGCAGAATGCTTTGTCAGTATGCTTCGAAGATTTCACTTCACTTCATCATCTCAAGATCTTTCTTCAAGATGTGAATAATAAACAGCGAGTCAACTATCAGTTACACAGTCAGCTTTGCACTATCACTGTCAAAGTCACTGTCATATCTGATAAATGCATTGCTACTTCATTGTCAGTGACGACTTCAATAATCAATTATGTTAAGTCTATCTTCTTTTCTATCTTTAAGTCAGCAAGATCATTTATCATCTGTTATACTTGCAAGATCTCAAGTTATTTGTTCAAGAATTATTCTCAGAACAAGATCAACATTTCTGCATCTTGTGCATTCATTCTTCATTTACATGAAATCATCATTTCAAAGAATAAGAAGAATGAGAAAATGTCTTCTTTTGAAGATAGTGAGGCAAAAAACTAGAGACTTTCATCAAAGACATGATGAAAGAGATGTTAATTTCTTTAATGATGAGCATGTCAGATGATTCTTTTGCTTCTGAATCTTTGACTATTGAATGTGTACTTTCTAGCAATGAAATTAGTTACTCATTGAAGTCATTGATAGACATCGAAGCTGCTGACTATTCATTCATTAATAAAGTGACTGTGCAGATTGTTTGTGATCAGTTGCAAATTGAGTTTCTGACTTTGATTAAAGCAAAGTCAATTCGAGAATTCGATGATCACTATGCTAAAAAACTCATTATTCATGTCATTTATTTGAATCTGACTGTTCAAGATCATACAATTAACATAACTTTTATGTTAATCACTTGATTAAATCAACATCAAATGATTCTTGAAAAAATCTGAATAAACAAAATCAATTTAATAATTGATATGCAAATTAATTTTCTTCGATTTTCGAATTTCATTCTCAATTCAAAATCAATTGTTTTACTCACAAGCAACAAGATAACTACAAAGCAGAAGAGTTTGACTTTTACTCATATATTGAAGAGATTTTTCACTATTTCTTAACTCAGTCTGAAATCACTTTCTTTTAATCAGTTCAATGAGAAGTCAATTAAACTAATTGAACAGTTAAAATTGCATGACGCGACTTTAACTAACGTCAAAATTTCTAAATTGATATCAGATTCAATGAACATAGCAATGATAAAGACAGCAACATATAAAATGTTAGTCAAATGATCAAACATCAAGATCTTTGCTGTTATTATCTTGAAAATCGATTGACTCATAACTACAGTTGAAAACAAGTCTGAAGAAGTGAATCTGCATGAGCTTTTTCACGCTGAAGTTCTTGAGCAAGTCAAGATCAAGCTTTTCTCTGAATATCACGACTATTTAAATGTCTTCGATCGAGCAATGATTAATCAGTTATCATTGCATCGTTTCTATGATCACAAAATTGAGTTGATCAATGAAGAAATGCTTTCGCGAAGCAGACTATATCAGATGTTCAATCACAAGCTTCAGAAGATAAAGAAGTATCTGATTGAACATCTGAACAAAAAATTCATTTTCTTCAGCTTTGCATCATACGTCTCGCTCATCTTGTTCGCTGAAAAGAAAGACGAAAGTCTGCATTTCTGCGTTGATTACAGAAAGCTCAATGCTTTGATCAAACAAAATCACTACTCTTTGTCATTGATAGACGAGACTTTCACTCATATACAAGAAAGCAAGTATCTGACTCAATTGAACATCATTATCGCGTTCAACAAGCTACACATGCACTCAAATAACGAAGATTTGACTATCTTTATTATCTTCTTCGACTCATACAAATATCATGTAATGTTCTTCAAATTAATCAATGAATCAACGTTCTATCAACATTATATAAACGATGTATTGTTCAAATATCTACATCAGTTTTGTTAGATCTATTTAAATGACATTATCATCTACAGCAATATCTTGAAGAAACACAAGTGATATGTACGATTAATCTTGAATAGATTATGAGAAGCTGATCTACAGATAAACATTGATAAATGCAAGTTTCATGTTCAGAAAATCATCTTTTTAGAACTTTTAATATCAATCAAGAAACTTAAGATGAATTCACGAAAAATGCAAGCAGTCGTTGATTGATCTACACTCAATAATCTTACTCAGATGCAGTTCTTCATTGACTTCTGCAATTTCTATCAATGCTTCATCAAGAACTTTTCGAAGATTGTTTGTTCAATGATTCAACTTACTCAAAAGAAGATCATATTTGAATGAAATGAAGTTTGTCAAACTGCATTCAATCACATGAAGAGATGTATGACTGAAACTTTTATACTTCGTCACTTTGATCAGACTTGTGATTTCATTCTTGAAATCAACTCATTTAACTACGTCAACGATGAAGTTCTGTCTTAATATGATGATGAAGATGTTCTACATTCAATTGTCTTTTATAACAAGAACATGTTTTCTGCTGAATGCAACTACGAGATATATGATAAGAAACTGCTGATCATAATTCAAGCTTTTGAACATTGATGACTTAAACTGAAGTTAATCAACATTTTTATCAAGATGTTCATCAATCATCAAGCGTTCACTTCATTGATGAAAGACAAGAAGCTGAGTCAATGATAAATGCATTGAGTTCAGAAACTAGCTGACTTCAACTTCAAGATAATATATTGATTTGACAAACAGAACATTAAGATCGATGCATTAACTCGTTGAGCTGACTTCATGTCTAAAGATTTCGATGATGAACGCATTTGATATCAAAGAACTACTATTTTGACATCAAATTGAATGAAGATCGCTGATCTAAAGAAGAATAATGATCAATCAATTTATAGACAAGTTCTTGACGTGAATGAAATCGATGAGAATTGTATGCTACTTCGCGAAGCAATAGCAAGAGACGAAGCATAATATGAAGATATCAAATTGAAGAATTGTTGAACTCAGAATGAAATCTTGTTTCATGATAGTCAGTTATGAGTTTCATTCAACAAACTTCTACAAATGAATCTGATTCGTGAGATATATTGAAAGAGTAAAGTGAACAGTGATGAATTCAGTTGAACAAGTAAAAGAATGATTGTAAAATCTATCTACTAAACAGTAATTATACACTGAATGTCTTCTGACATTAAACTCAATTAGATCATCTTGTTGACGTCTGTTTATATCTCTATTCTATTGAGTTCTAATGACTGCGCATCTGTCATCATTATTTTCAACACTTTCACTCAATGCAGATGATCATAGTCTGTTAACTTTCACTGCTTCATAGCTTCAGACGCAGGTGAATTGCTAGATGATCTGTCATGATCATAAGAGAACATGCATATGATTCTGAAAGTTCAATTGCAGATCATTTGATGAGCTCTGTCTGTAGACGCAAATAAGATCTGATTGTAAATGATAAGAAAGTTCATTTACAGACAGTTAAACAGAGCTTGCTTGCAAGTACAAGAAAGCTTTATTCAATGACTCTCATTGTCTTCTAGTCTTGACATGAGACTTTCATTAGTTGCTTCGTTGTAGCTGTCAAAAACGTCTGATTGCATGACTCTCACTGTTTTCTAGTATTAATATGAGATCTTTGCTAAATGTTCTGTTGCAATCGTTAAAGAGATTCTTCTGCAAGTGACTCTGCAAGATTGATTGCAAGAATAAATGATGTGATTGTAAACAACTTGATAGAGATCTGTCTGCAAACATAGAAAACGTCTACATGTAAGTCATTTGACAAAGTCTGCTGCAAGCATTTAAAAAGACTGTCTTAGTCTTGATTGCAGATGCTTTCTTATGTAGCTTGCTATAAACATAGAAAAGATTCAGTGTGAAACATTTTGACAAGATCTGTTGTGAATGTAAAAAAGCTTAATTGCGAGCAATCTGATGATGTTCAATGTCAAAGTCTATTCTGATTGCAGAATATCTGTCTGTGAGCAAGTCGATGAGATTTGTCAAGAATGTAGAAAATCTGATGACTCTCACTTTTTCTTAATCTTGTGAAAACAGAGCATTAAAAGCAGATCTTTTGACGTGTCATAACAACGTGATTGCAAGCTTGCGTTGTATTGCTTTAACTTTCACTCAACGCATGCAAGCAAGATCTATTGACTTTCACTGATTTGCAATCTCAACAGCATGTGATATTGACTAGATTTATTGTAAATGCGAAGAGATTTAAGTCTGCATGACTTTCACTGCTTCATAACTCTAAACATAAATGTGATAATATGAGCTGTTTGATGAAATCTGCTGTGAGCATTTGACTCTGCAAGATTTGCTGCAAGCGTTTGACAAGAGTGTCTTCTAAGATGCGCGAATATGTTCATTGATTCTCAATGCACTTCAGTCTTAATGATAAATGTCTTTTAGAAAGATTGCTGTAAACACAAGAAATTGATTGATGATGTGTCAGATAGCTTGCTATAAGCATAAAGAGTTCAGCTTGAGACAGTTTAACAAGATCTGCTGTGAGCGAAGAAAGTTTGCTGCAAGCGTAGAAGATCTGATGCTTTTGTGACAACAATCTTGTCTGCTTCGCTTCGCAATGTTGTCTTGTCTGACTTGATTGCTTTGCCTGACTTGATTTCGCAATGTTGTCTTGTCTAATTCATTTTGCGATGTTGCTCTTGTCTGACTCGCTTCGCAATGTTGTCTCACAAGCATTATTGAGTTGTTCTTCGCTTCGATCTAACGCTTTCACTAATCTTCGCTTCTGCATTGAGTGACGATTCTTTGCTTCTTCATTGAGTGATGATTCTTCGCTTCTTCATGAGTGATAATTCTTTGTTTCTTCATGAAATTATTTCTTCTCATGAGTGACAGTTTAGCTGCTTTCACATCGAGTTATTCTTTCTTTCTGTTGATGACAGCTTAGCTGCTTTTTCATCGAGTTATTCTCTTTTATCTATGAGTGACAGTCTAGCTGCTTCTTCATTGAAATATTCTCTTTCTTCTTGATTCTTTATGAAGTCTCATTGACTCTCTATTTTCTCTCTTTTCCCGTTTTCTGCCGTGCAAGAAACGAAGATATATTGATTATAAAGTCATAGAGATAATGAGCGAGATATCGAGTTTGTCATGATAGACGAAAAAGAAACTCTTTAAAAGAAAGATGATTAATAACATCTTTACTGAGAATTTTCTCATATTGTGCTTTCTCAATTTTGTAGAGTGAATGAGTGAGATGTGAAGATTCTCTTGATTTCATAAGATGAATGAGTGAGACATGATTGCTTTCTCGAGTTCATAAGATGAATGAAGTGATTCAATGTCTAGATCGTGTAGTGATTGTATTAAAGTTATGTAGATAGAATGAAAAATAAAGTAATGCAATTCAACAAACAGTTCTAAAGAAAGTGTGAACTGATTGATGTTGATGATCATAAAGCAGTTGCAGATGTCAACTGATCGATGACATTGTCATTTAGCGATGAAAAGATGTTGATACTGACTCTCACTCAGTATTCTGACTCTCACTCAGACTCTTTCATCAGATATGCTCTTTCATTGTCGTACATGATGAAGATTTGATTCGTGCTGTCGACGCAGTAATATAATCAAGTTGAACGATAGTTTATAGATCTAGACTAGTTCAGCTGTTGTCAATCAAATGATAGTTTGTTAAGACAGAAGATTGATTTGAATGTTGACAGATGATTTAAGCGTCTTCTCATTGAGATGTAAATGCTTGTTGAACGTAGCAAGCTTTCGTGTCTGTTATGCTCTTTGTCTAAGAGCTTCTTCTTCATGAAGATCTCATTCATTATTTCATGACTCATAGTGAGTTGTTGATAAATGCAAGAACTGTGTCATTCAATGATACTACGTACACTTCTTACACTCTTCAATAATTGTTTATAGTGATATCTGTTAATCACTCTTCTTCTTAATTTATAATGCTTAGGTCAAAGATTCTGCAACATCGTGTAAGATCTGTGTCATTCAACAATATTGCATACGCTTCTTACACTCTTATTTGTCTCTCAATGAGACGCGTAGTAATGATCGCGTTTTACATCAGTGTCGTAGCATCATCGTAGATGAATGAAAGCATTCTTGCTGTTTAAGCTCATAATCTATTGAAAGAGTAAAGTGAACAGTGATGAATTCAGTTGAACGAGTAAAAGAATGATTGTAAAATCTATCTACTAAACAATGACTATACACTGAATGTCTTCTGACACTAAACTCAATTAGATCATCTTGTCAATGTCTGTTTATACCTCTATTCTATCGAGTTCTAATGACTGCGCATCTGTCATCACTATTTTCAACAAGATACATGATCAATCATTGATTGATCATTCTGAAATTCTTAGAACAGTGAAGATCATAAAGCGAAATTACTATTGATCTTCTATGCAAAAAACGATGAATCAATATATTTGAAACTGCTATGTATGTCAATGTTTAAAGACATCAAGAAATAAATCAAATGACTTGCTTCAATCTCTATCTATATCTGAACAGCGATGACAGAACATAATCATGAACTTCATTATTGATTTATTTGATTCATACAACTACAACGTTATTTTGACTGTCATCTGCAGATTGTTAAAAGAAAGACATTATATCTTTTGCATCATTGATGATGAAGATATCACAGTCGAAAAAACAGCTGAAATGTTGCTTCAATGAGTATATTGAACTCATGATTTATCAAGCTTCATTGTATTCAATTGAGATTCTCAGTTTATCTTCATTCTTTGAAAGTTTCTTTGCAAATGACTGAGCATTTCTCTTTGATTGTTCATCATCTATCACTCTCAGATCAACGATCAAAGCGAATGAGTCAATCAGAATGTCGAGCGATATCTTTGTTTCTTCTGTTCATACATGCAGAACGACTGATTCAAGTGACTACTCATGATTAAGTTTGTCAACAATAATGTCTTGTTTTCAGTCATTTTCTTGACTCTCTTCTTCATGAACAAGAGCTTTCACTCTCGTATGAGCTTTGACCTCGACATCATCGAGTATGAAAGCACTCGCGAACGTCTGCAGATCACTCAAATCAAAAATATATTCAATCACATGAATAAGACATTGATCTTCGCTCGCGAAGCTTTGATCAAAACATGAGAACAAATGATGAATCAAACTAACAAGCATAGAAAGAAGATCAATTATGAGATTGAATCAAAGATGTTTCAAAATGAACGAAACATCGTTACAGCGAAACTCTTCAAGAAATTGAATGACAAGATGCTTAACTCTTTTCAAATCATAGATTTTATTGACTCATTTTATAAGTTGAAACTATCAAAGACTATGTGTATACATGATGTATTTCATTCAGAGCTTCTTTGTTCTGTCGTTGATAACTTTCTGTCTGATCAAAAGAATGAACTCTCAAGATCAATAGTAATAAACGATGAAGATGAATGAAAAATCAATGATATATTGAACTCTTGACAATATCAAAGACAACTTCAATATCAAGTCAAATGAAAGAGTTATGACAATGATCTCAACTGATATAATGCTGATGACAACGAGTTTATGAACACTCAAGAAATGATTGATGAATTTCATATCAGATATTCAAGAAAAGCGCACTAAGAAACAACATTCATGCAAACATGAATAGTCAAGAGAAAAGAGTAATGTTACGATTCTAGTCTTTGTTTATTCTTCGTCTAGTTTTCGCCTGATTTCATTCTAATCAAGTCTAGCAAGAATCTGATTTAAAGATGATATCATTGAAACTCTGCATCATATATGTAAGATGTCAACTCAATCAAGTTTAGCACAGAGCTGAGAAACACACATATAAAAATCGAGTTCTTTTCTGTAGATACTTTTCTTTCTTAGCATTTATTTATTAGTTAAATGACATTCATATGACTCGCTTTATGCTGACTTTTAACAGAGATCATATTCAGTAAGTCAGCTATTTTGAATATTGTCTGATATTGTTTAATAAATGATCGAAGAAGATATATTAATCATATTCATGCAAATGATTGCAATCAAGATGATTCATTCTTTATTATCATCTTGATCAACACTCAGCAATTTGTCACTGTTTAAATGCTTTAAATTAAAGACTCTTTGAGTCTTTTAAAGCAGTTCAAGTAGAAAGTTCTTTTCATTCATATTATATGTGTTTGAAGAAAAAATCTCATATTCTTCGATTTTTTGCTTTATCTATTCTCATATTAGTATAAAATTAAACGTAATGAAGACACTTACTAAATCAAAATAAAGCTGATATTGATATGCATTATTGACTTTTTTTCACTTTAAATCAGCTTCTTGTAGAAACTTTGACTGCAGTATATTTGAATGATGTTGAACAAACTCATAAAATCAGTTTTTGCCTAACTGTTTTTCAGATATATTGTACGCAAAAACATAAATTATTGCGTTGAAAGAAAGTATATCACGCTCAATAAGCTTGTTTATATAACGAATAAGCTCTTTTTCTTGTTGATTTGAAAGAATTGACGTCGTTTGCTTGCTTTTCTTAACGAAGATCATTTTATTTCTATGTCGTTGTGACAGCATGCTTCAATTGATATTGAATTTCTTTGCAGTTGCAATGTATTTAAATGAGTCTTGCAAGCTAGATCTGCAAAAGCTGCTTCAATTGAAGTCATATTGAATTTGTAGTTAATTTTTGAAGAAAGATGAAAGTAGTAAAGTGAAATGTGCACAAGATTGAAACATGCATTGAGTTGAGCATACTTCTATTGCTGACTCAGAACTTATTTGTTATTGCAATCATATAATAGGTTAATTATTAATTAATTTGACTAACTAAATAATAGCTATTTACACAATTTAATATATGCGCTGAGAAAGTCAATGAGAAAGTTAATGAATAAACTAATGAGGTAGAAAGTCATGAAGAAAGTCATGAAAGAAATCATAAAGATTGTTCAATAAAAAGTCATGTAGAATGTTTGATAGAGAGTCATGTAGAATGTTCAATAGAAAGTCATGTAAAATGTACAATAAAACTCATATTTGATGCTCAATAGAAATCAAATTTGATTCTTGATTGCGAAGCAATTTGAAGCTTGATAGAAAGTCATGTAGAGAGTCATGTAAAAAGTCATGTAAAAAATCATGTAAAGAATCATGTAGAAATCATAAAGACTGTTCAATAAAGTCATATTTAATGCTCAATAAAGAACAAATTTGATTCTTGAATGATGAGTAGAAAGATCAGTAGATAGCTCAGTAGATAGTTCAGTAGAAAGCTTGATTGAAAGATCAGTAGAAAGATCAGCAGAAAGATCAGTAGAAAGATCAGTAGAAAGAACAGTAGAAAGATCAGTAAATAGCTCAGTAGAAAGCTCAGTAGAAAGCTCAGTCAATAGCTCAGTCAATAACTTAAGTAGAAAGCTCAGTTTAATAGAGTGTTTGATAAAGAGTTCAATAGAGAGTTTGATAGAAAATTTGATAGAAAGTTTAATAAAGCATTTGATTAAGAGTCTGATAGAAAATTTGATAGAGAGTTTAATAAAGTGTTTGATAAAGAATTTGATAGAAAGTTTAATAAAGCGTTTAATTGAGAGTCTGATAGAAAATTTGATAGAGAGTTTGATAAAGCATTTGATAGAGAATTTGATAGAAAGTTTAATAGAATGTTTGATAGAGTGTTTGATAGAAAGTTTGATAAAGCGTTTAATAGAAAGTTTAATAAAGCGTTTGATAAAGAATTTGAGTGAGTGAGTAAATAGTGAGTAAATGAGTGAGTAAATGATGAGCATGTAGAATGATGAGTAGAATGATGAGTAGAATGATGAGCATGTAGAATGATGAGCATGTAGAGTGACGAGTAGAATGATAAGTAGAGTGACGAGTAGAATGACGAGTAAAATGATGAGTAGAATGACGAGTAGAATGACGAGTAGAATGACGAGTAGAATGATGAGTAGAATGACGAGTAGAATGATCAGTCAAATGATCAGTCAAAAGATTAATCAAAAGATTAGTAGAAAGCTTGATTAAAAGATCAGTAGAAAGCTCAATCAAAAGATCAGTAGAAAGATCAGTAGAAAGATCAGTAGAAAGATCAGTAGAAAGATCAGTAGAAAGATCAGTAGAAAGTTTGATCAAAAGATCAGTAGAAAGCTCAGCAGAAAGATCAGTAGAAAGTTTGATATTGAGTCATGAAGAGTGCATTCTATTGAGTCAGTTAGCATTATTTCGTACGAAATAGAAAGTAGAAACTGTTCTACGAAGAAAGAAAGAAGTGAGAAGAAGTAAATACTCTGAATCTTCTGAATTTTCTAGCGTTGATCTTTGACTGAGAACGAAGATTACTAATCACAGAAATAACAGTACTGTTCTCAAGTCATGTAGAAAGCATTGTTTAAAGCACTGTTTGATGTGTTTTATGCATTCGATTAACGCGTTTGATAGAGCGTTTGATAGAGAGTTTGATAGAAAGTTTGATAGAGCGTTTGATAGGGAATTTGGCAGGGAATTCGATAGAGCGTTTGGTAGAGAGATTGGTAGGGCGAGTAGATGAGCGAGTAGATGAACGAGTAGATGAGCGAGTAGATGAGCGAGTAAATGAGCGAGTAGGTGAGCGAGTAGGTGAGCGAGTAGATGAGCGAGTAGATGAGCGAGTAGATGAGCGAGTAGATGAGCGAGTAGATGAGCGAGTAGATGAGCGAGTAGATGAGCGAGTAGGTGAACGAGTAGGTGAGCGAGTAGGTGAGCGAGTAGGTGAGCGAGTAGGTGAGCGAGTAGATGAGCGAGTAGGTGAACGAGTAGGTGAGCGAGTAGATGAGCGAGTAAGTGAGCGAGTAGATGAACGAGTAGGTGAGCGAGTAGGTGAGCGAGTAGGTGAGCGAGTAGGTGAGTGAGTAGATGAGCGAGTAGGTGAACGAGTAGGTGAGCGAGTAGATGAGCGAGTAAGTGAGCGAGTAGATGAACGAGTAGGTGAGCGAGTAGATGAGCGAGTAGGTGATCGAGTAGGTGAGCGAGTAGGTGAACGAGTAGGTGAGCGAGTAGGTGAGCGAGTAGGTGAGCGAGTAGGTGAGCGAGTAGGTGAGCGAGTAGATGGGCGAGTAGGTGAACGAGTAGGTGAGCGAGTAGATGGGCGAGTAGGTGAGCGAGTAGATAAACGAGTAGGTGAGCGAGTAGATGAGCGAGTAGGTGATCGAGTAGGTGAGCGAGTAGGTGAGCGAGTAGGTGAGCCGAACTTCATTGAAAATCGAACGGTTAACTGTAATAGGTTTGGCTTTCGCGACTTCGGTAAAAGAGCCAACCGTTTTACAGATCAAATAATTAAGGTTAACGCAAGCTAGTGATGTGGCGTCAAAATCAGTCAGTAGAAGCAACTGCGTTGCTAATAATCGCCGACTCTCCGACTCTGCGACTCTGGTGGGGAAAACTGCAAGCTAGCGATATTGGGACACGCGACACTTCCCAGCCCTAAATCAACGCTGCAGGATCTATCACGACAGAAGCTTTGATTTTCGGTGCTAAAGCCACCCATGGCTCACGATGTACGAAGCTAATTACCCTGAGGTCGGACTGGATGTGTGTCCTACTACTAGTCCGACTGTCGCACCTCGCATTGCCTATCGTTTGTACCTAGGTCATTGCGACGTCCTCAGGGAAGGAAGCCATGGAAACAGCATTCAAGGGCGTTCGAGCGGTGCAATGTATGTCTTCGGCTGCAGATAATACAATGGTGGTAATATAGCTAAGGAGACGCCAGATTTCCCAAAAAGGATGACTCCTCAGGGCCAACTCCCGAAGCCAAAGGCTTTTCAAGTTTTCAGTAATATATCCAGTCTCCGTTATGTGCGCCGGAAGATGCTCCACGGCAAACAAACGGTAGGTCTAGTGCCAACGATGGGAGCATTGCACAGCGGTCATTTGGACTTGATCCGTATGGCTGCGCGTGAGAACAACTTTGTCTATGTGTCGATCTACGTCAATCCTACCCAGTTCGGAGTGAACGAGGATCTCTCGAGCTATCCAAGGACGTGGGACCACGACCTCCAAAAACTCAGAGAGTTATGCCTGGAGTTCATCCGTGACAGCAAGATGGGCCAGATATCCGCCGTCTTCAGCCCCTCGACAAGTGATATGTATCCGGGTCTTCCCCCCACCTCCGAGATCGATGGTGAAGGTTCTTTTGTTACCATCACGCCTTTATCAAATATACTTGAAGGTGCTTCGAGACCTGTGTTCTTCCGAGGCGTTTCAACCGTCTGTATGAAACTCTTGAACATTATTCAGCCAGAAAGAGTGTACTTTGGACAAAAAGACATTCAACAAACCGCTGTCGTAAAACAAATGGTGAGAGATTTCCATATCAACACGCAGGTACGAGTAGGTCCTACCGCCAGGGAGCATGACGGGTTAGCTTTGAGCTCACGGAATGTCTACTTGGGCAAGAGGCGAAGGGACATGGCCCCCGTCCTTATTGCGTCACTCCAGGCAGCACAGCAAGTATATGCGGAGGGTCGCAGAACAAGGTCAGAAGTACTTGCTGCAGCATACGATCTGTTGTCCTCCGTGGAAGAATCGCAACGCAGCTTGCCACCTAGTCAACGTGCAATGTTCGAGGTTGATTACATCTCATTCGCCGATCCACACACCTTGACAGAAATTGAAGAGGTACCAAAACATGGTGCCGTCCTTAGCGGGGCAATCAAGATGCTGCCCATTGAAGAGCCTCAAGAGGGTGAGGACACAGGAGTGGGTGGTGGGACGTCTCCGGTTAGGCTGATCGATAACATCTATCTTGACATCTTTTCATCGATTGTGGGGAAGATCAGCTAGCATTTGGATATTATCCCAGTATCATAGATCTGTCATACTCCTTTGCTTAAACCTTTTCGTAGCACGATCTATAGCACGATTTTCGAACTGCGATCCGTGCAATTCAAAAACGAGGTTCTGCGGCTTTAACGGGCCCTGCCCAGTTTCTTTTACCTCTGCCATGTCAGAATCTTCCGCCTTTACTCCCGGCTGTGGTATCTCGAATCGGAATATTGTATGCTTCTTGGGTATAGCTGGACATGATGTCAGAAAACCAAGTCCTTCCATACATACTGGAAAGGTTACTTTTCAGCTCATTTTTCTTGGTGATGATCTGGAAGGTGAACTTGGTATCTCTAACCACAATCCCCTTCAACCCCACCATACCCACACATCTGCTTCTAACTACAACAACCTCCGACCCATGAAAGTCCGCACTAGCAAGCTTACTGCCAGCACTTTGAGCAGTCACAGAAGCCTCCTGACCTTCCTTCATGCACAAGATCTCCCGCATGTAGCCCAACCACATTCGGTGCAGGGGCACATATATTTCGTGCTTCTGCGCATCTTTAGGAATTTCATATACGCCTGAGATCCGCTTCTGCTTTGCTGATAGTGGCTTAGGCTTCTGTTGTCGGCGGAATTTCTCTTTCTTGCGAAGACGCTGTTGGCGGCGCTTTGCGCGGGCGTTTTGCGAGGCGGGGTCCGGAGAGGTGGGGCGGAGGTGCAGAGGTTTGTGGAGCACTTTCTCTGTAAAGATGGCTGATGCAATTTCTGGAGGGTGGGCATTGGAGAGGAGAGTATATGCAATATGCTTCGTAGAGGCCATTGCTGGATTCTTGCCTGCTCAATCTCATGGACTAACAAGTATCCGAATAAGGTATGGTAGGAAAATGGGATCTACGATAACGGCTAGATCCGGACACGCGTGTCTCGCGTAAAGTAAAATTATTATCGCGTGCGGTTACAGCCTTGTACAACACGGCCATCCCTTTGCTGTAGCCTGTCGCAACACCATCTTGCGCAATCTCAATAACACAAATTCTGCCCAAGATTGCTACAAATATCTAGATGCCAAGCCTGTGAGGCGAGAACAACCTTGCCCTAGAAGCCAAGATCACAACGGTGTTGAAGTGATAAATATATTAAGAGATCAAATGAACCTGTTCCGCACCGGAACGTAAGCTTGCCTTCACCATTCATTCTTTGCTTCTGCTGTTCGGCGAAGCATTCGCTAAGCTATGTCCGATCAGTCCCTAGCTACCGGCTCGGCTCTTATGCCATTCTCAGGATTCACTCAACCCGCGTTCGTCGTTCCTCAAACAACTGACCAAATTCCCACCAACCAACCAGCATGCAGTCCCAAGATCCAATTCAAGAGGAGCACTACAGCTTCTGAGGTACTTGCTGCCTTTTCCCCGAAGTCTCAAGTGAAGAAAGTCTCACAACCTTGGGTCACTGCACCCAAATTCCCAATCGCCATGACGGACACACGAGGCTTACGCTACAAGCCACGGGTCTCTTATGAAATTTCAGATGATTCTGACAGTGTTGAAACTAAATCAGCTGTCGATTCTAGTTTTTCGTCGCCGGAAAAGCCTCGTCGGTCTCGCAACAGCAATGTATTTGATCTTGAGGATGAGGTGGAGGAGGTGGAGTCCCCCAAAACTCCACCACCTCGCATCTCCGCCGCAGGACATTCACTGCGGCAACACTCAGATTTACATCTATCCTCAAGAGCACAGGAAAACGGCGACAAACCAAGATTCGTTAAGAAACGAAGGCTCTCCCAGCCAATCAGAAAGTCGAAGACTTCACTCCAACCTCAAACTCCTGCCCCATCGAGAACAGCGCGAAATGAAATTAGGGAAAATATTGCTACAGAGACTGCTGGCAAGAGGGCCAACTTCTTTGTCGCTAAGCAAGAATATTTTCTACCGCTGCTACCTGAAGGGAACCACATCCAACGACTTGCGGAGCAGCGTGGTCAGACTCAGCAGGAAGATTTGAGTATTTCGTATGAAGCTCTCGAGTGTCAGCCGAAGGGGATCAAAGCAACGATGAAACCCTATCAACTCTCAGGCCTATCTTTCCTTGTTTACCTCCATAAGAATGGGTTATCGGGCATATTGGGTGATGAAATGGGTCTTGGCAAGACTCTGCAGACACTCTCACTGATCCAATATCTGAAGGAGACCAGGACATCATCGGTTTCCAGAGGCGAGAACCGTCCTTGTTTGGTAGTCTGTCCTCTCAGCGTCCTTAGCTCATGGATCGCTGAGGCTCGGAGGTGGACGCCTAGTTTGAAGGTTCTGAGGTTCCATGGGCCAAGTCATGAACGTAACCGTTTGAAAAAGGTAGCTACTGGCGAAGAAGATATGTATGGCAACACAACCAAGCAGGCACGGAAAAAGAAGAACGATCGACGTACTGCTACCGGCAAGCCAATAATTGATCTTGATTCTGAGTCCGAAGGTGTGTCCGATGAACGAGGTGTTGATCTTGTTGTCACCACCTACGAAGGATATCAAGCCGAACAGAGCTGGTTCAAGCGAGCTTTTGTCTGGAGTTATGTTGTCTTGGATGAAGGCCACAAGATTAAGAATGATCTCAGTAACATATCTAAATCACTTCACGGCCTCGGAGCTGAGTATCGCTTGATTCTCACCGGCACCCCGTTACAAAATAATTTGGTAGAACTCTGGGCCTTATTACGTTGGTTGTATCCTGAAGTCTTCACGGAGAAGTCGGCAGAGCTGTTCAGGAGCTCTTTCGACTTGACACGCGGTAAAGTTAGCACTAGCGTTATGGATGATTCTCGTCGCTTGCTTGAGCTTATCATGTTACGGCGGATGAAGAACAGCCCTGGGGTCAACCTCAACCTACCCCCGAAAACAGAAGTACTACTCTTCGTGCCACTTACACCTATGCAGCGATTTTGGTACACTCGGCTTCTCACTCGGGCTGATCAGGGACTTCTCGAAGAGTTGTTCCAGGGTGCACAGCAAAAGGAGTCTGCCGCGCTACAGCAGGAGAACAAAATTAAGAAGACTTGGGAAGACAAAGATATTGAGGAGTTGGAGGCCTTGGAGAAGGCCGGCGTTGGTGGTGAATGGGAAGAAAGCAAAGAGATAATGAGACAGGCTCTCGAGCATGAGCAGCAGGATGAGAGCAAGAAGTCAGCTTGGAGAAAGCTGATGAATATTCTGATGCAACTCAGAAAGTGCTGCAACCACCCTTATCTATTACCTCACGCCGAGCCTGAACCATACTACATTGGCGACCATATCATCCATGCCTCAGCCAAATTTATTGTACTCGACAAGATTATTGACGAACTCGTGGTCAAACAAAAGAAGAAGGTCCTCATATTTTCTGGCTTCACACGCATGCTCGATTGCTGCGAAGACTTCCTATCCATCAAAGGTGGCAACGGAGAGCAGTTCAAGTATACACGGTTAGATGGAGGTACCAGTCGAGCGAGACGAAATCTTGGCATACGGATGTTCAACCAAGGAAAGTCCGAATATCGGGTCATGTTGATTTCGACAAGGGCTGGTGGTTTGGGTATTAACCTCGCAACAGCATCAGATGTCATCATGCTTGACCAAGATTGGAATCCACAAATAATGCTACAGGCAGAAGCCCGTGCTCACCGTATTGGCCAAACCAACCCCGTGACGGTCTACAAACTCTGCACCCAAGGCACAGTGGAAGAACAAATGATGGGTAGAATTCAGAAGAAGCTTTATCTGTCTGCAAAAGTCACAGAATCGATGCGTGACATCAATGCGACCCCAGTCTCAAAGACTAAGAAGAAAGGGCCGGGAGGTCGTGCTGTCGAGGCAACAGATGATGACATGCCCCAAATGGACACAAGCCAGCTGATGTCTCTGGTTCGTCGAGGCGCCCAGGCACTCGCTCATCCCGAACTTGACGTAAACGAGATGATCGGCTGGGACTGGCCCACTATGCTGGATAAGTGCAAGGACAAACCTGCCGACATCCTTGTATCGGAGCAAATTCATGCTGACACTACGGTCAAAGAAGAGGATGAGAGGAAATGGCTGTCGCAGATGGAGCAAGTAGAGTCCAGAGTTTTCCAGGGAAAGAGGTATACAAAAGAGAAGGAACTCGGCAATTACGGCGACATCTCCCAGGATTGGGCCAGAGAAGAGAGAAGGAAGGGCAAGAATACTACAGTCATGATTGATGGATATGCGGTCAGTAAAGAGAGCTTGTCTTGCGGAGATTGGGAAGCAGTTCCTACAATGGCCGGCAAAGACCCTCGTTTGGCAGAGCCGAAGCGAGAGAAAAAGCCAGCTGTAGTAAATCAAGAAGTAATTCAGCTCGCATGAACGCGATCATTGGGATCACTGGCTAACTTTGTATAGCATTGTCAAGTATGTTGGGACGGTGGAGACCTCATTCTCTGTTCTGGTTGCCCTCGTTCCTATCACTACCAGTGTCTCGACAAGGATGCTAAAGCTCGCTCCCGTGGCATGATGAACTTCAACTGCACTCAGCATCAATGCTTTGACTGCCTTCAGAAGACATCAGACGCTGGAGGCATGATCTATCGCTGCCGTTGGTGTGAACGCGGATACTGTGAAGATTGCCTCGATTGGGATAAGACCGACCTGCTAGGGGAGAATCTGAAGGAATATGAGCTCCTTGGATTTCCCTCAGTAACCCAAGCGTTCTACATCAGATGCCCAAACTGTACGGATCACCATCTCGAGAATCCGGAAGCGCTGAAATTCTGCGATAACCGAGCTACCGAAATCGACACGCAATTCCAGAGCTTGCTAGACAAGCAAGCCTTAGTCGCAGCGGCAGCAGAAGTTGCAAAGAAGCCTGTCATGCCGACAAGCCGAGCTGAGTCGCTTACGGATGCAACGACCTTGGACGACTCTGGTGTTTGCACTCCCCAATTCAGCAACAACGACGTTATGCTCTCCTCAAGTTCACGGAAGCGTAAGGCTGCACCCGAGACTTTCAAGGCCACTCCTTCGAAGCGCTCGAATAGAGTAACGGCTCAGACTGGGCAGATGTTTACTTAATGTAATGAAGGGATAGATGAGCTTCAAACTAGGGATGAGGGTAAAGCTACAATGTTCTAAGGGGGTTGGTGTTCGGGCTTATCATACACCTACGAAGACACCTTTGTTCAATGCCTTCTAGTTACGATGTACTTTACTAGGCGGTGGTAAGGATTGCCAGCGCAATCGCAGAGAATGTAACATAGTTTCTTTGGCTATTGAGAGATTAGCTACAGAGACACGTGTAGCCAATTGTACTTTGCCCGTAGAAACAGCAGTGTTATTACTTACGAGCCTACCTTACCATCTTGAAGCCTGATTTGAGGAAGTATTTTAGGGTTTCAAGTTTGGAAAAGTACTAGCCCGGTATTTAAAATCGCTTACCATCGGAACCAACCAATCCCTCCATTAAAGGTTACTTAGGTACGAGGGCATGCTATATCGACAAAGAAAGTGAAGGATCTGTGAATGCGATGGTGTCGGCGGCTACATAGGGCGTCTAAGGCTCGCGTATGTTCAATATAGGCGCCGGATTGCTGGTTCAAAGAGTTGCCCAAATGTCACTGAATCTTCGACCGTGACCATCTAAAATGGCACCATATTTTCCTTTGTATGTCTCACGGTCAGACGGGAAATTGGACGTTTTATCATCAAAAACCAAGAAGATAGAGCGTAATGAACCTACTACCTCACAGCTCAACGATACCCCAGACTCGAAGGGGATATCTGATTTCTACAAGAGACTTGAGATCGGCGATGCCAAAGAAGTCGACTGGAGAAGAAAGCTGGGAGGTATGCTCATGAGGGAGCTAGGGGGGAAAGATCACCTAGGTAATTCTGGCACCATAAACAGTTCGTTAAGACCTCTTACTTATATACATAGGCAAAAACTACATTCTTGCAGCCTTACCGGAAAATTATCGGCTGTACGAACACGTGAAGTTTACAACTTCAGAGACTACTGGCGAGTTACTGAAACCAATGAAAAATCATGCGAAGGGTCCTAACGATCGTCAAGATGCCTATCTGTACGGTCACCCTCAAGGTCGCAAGAAGCGGTATAGGAGCCCGGGGGATTATTTCCCACATCTGTTATGGCTTGCTACGGATGAAAGTGGGGATCCTGACAACTGCTCCTGCAAAATTTGTGCGCCAGATGACCTCCAGATCACCGAGACTCTGGCAAAGGTGAAGTTCGAGCCAGTGAAGGAGGAGGTAGCAGTCAAGAAGGAGAGCTCTCCGGTCAGGACTTCGAGTTTCAATTCAAACCCCGTCGTTTTAGTTCCGAAGCGCCAGATACTGCAGGAAATTATTCAGAAACCGGTAAACAAACCTGCTCCTTCTCCAGCTCTAACCCCAACACCTCGTATGGCAGCTCCTCCAGCGGTAGTATCGAGTCCCCTAGTACCGGCCAAATGTTACGAACAGGACCAAGATGCGCATTACAACAAATACTTGTTCCGGCCAGGGGAGCTTGTATGGTTCAATAGAGGCAATGCTTGGGGTCTTTCAGTCATCGTTAGACGAGATTTGTTCAAAGATCAGCGCCACCAAGACCGTCCCAAATATCTTGTACAGCCACTTTCTCATCCTTTCGAGCATCCACCGCTGAAGATCATTACCCAAGAAGAACTCTTACGGCCATGGCTGGCGTGGAGTGCTCCTTCACCAACACATCAATCTCTTGGCGCATTAGGTCTGACTTATAACACCATTGATTGGAAGGCTGTTCTTGATAAGCGGTATGGCGATGGAGACCCTGAAGTAGATGGCAGTATTTTCGCAGCAAAGGCAATAGATGACAGCTTCACACTTGTCGAGCCCTTGAGCAACAACACTGCTACAACTGTCACAACAGGCGAAAGATTCTATAATGGTATTTACCTCGGTGGTGAAAAGGTATGGGTTGGAGAGGCAATTAGACTCCGAATTGGTGGCGGGCAGGACATTATGATAGTTCATCACATTGTCGAAAGGCTGAAACCCGGGTCTACAAACACCGCATCTGCAATGATCCACTTCGTTGGCGATGTCTATAGATTCGCTACCGTCAACTATGTCCCGGGCGTCGAAGCTCCAGATACTCGCCATCTCCCTACTCGATTTAAGCAAGACCTCGACTACCGTAACAGAGCCACCATTCCTACGAAACGCACTATCTCGTACTGGAAGATCATACAGGCTAAAGCTCGCCTCGGTATTGCTGAGGTCAAAGGGCGCTGGTACGAATCAAGCATCCTGCTCCCCATCCTACGTGGCGCTCAAGACTTCACTCAAGATCTACGCCGTGGCGAAATCAGCGACGTCGGCCAATGGATGAATGGACGCGGCGACTCTTCTGGAGCCGGCGCTCCCAAGCCAGGGACGAGGCATTTCGATCGCCTCGAGGCTTTTGGAAAGGCAGTACCACAAGGGATACGTATTAGCAGAGGCTTGGACGGACCTCCAGAAGACAACATTTTCCCAATGGAGCCGGCACCGCCAGTACCCGTGCCGCCTGAGATGGAGGAGGAGCAGAGGCAGCAAACACACCACGGCGCGCAACAGGGAGCACAACAAGGCGTGCAAGGCGTTAGCGATGGGGATATTGCTGAGTTCATGGATTTGGATAGGATGGAAGATGGATATGTGCAGCAATATGTGGAGAATGGGGGACAGTACTATGAGAGGTGACGGCGCTGTCAATGGCAAGGAGTTGGCTTGTGCTCCTTTAAGGCTGATTGAAAGGCCGGGAAAGCTCGATCAGCGTCCCACCTATGGTTGTTGGTCGAATTCTTCAGTGCCCACGAACTTGTATCGTAGGTAAATGGTCTACTAAGTTTATGAGAAGCCTCTTATCGAAGGGTACATATTCAACTCTTCTATCAGACAACCCAAGGAAACATCCTTCCTACTTCAGCCCTTGACTCTCTTTATCCATCTCCAAAATCCTGGTCATGTATCCACAAGAGTTATAAACCCATTCCAACCTCCAGAACAAGCTTCTCCCCACTAACTCCCTTCTTCCACTCATCCAACCCCTTATTCGCCGCCTCCAAGCCCCCCTCCACAACCCGAATCTTCGGGCTCGGCACAAACTCCCCCGTCGCTAACTTCTCCTTCAGCCAGACCCCAAAAATAAAGTGGAAGCTCTCCGTCCTCTCCTCCTCATCGTTCGGCGCCGCAACAAACTTCACCTCCACGCCCTCCGTCTGGGGCGAATCCTCCGATAATGGAATCGCCGATGCTAGCTTCGCTACACCATCGCCTTTGAACTCTTGCAGGATGTCCAGGCAGGATTGCAACTGACCGACCGCGTCAAAGCCCGTCTGGATTTCCACGCCGTGCTCCTTGGCCGCCTTGACGATACTCTCCGCCACACCTTCGCCTTTGTAATCAAACACCTTGCTCGCGCCCAGCCCCTTCAGATACTCATGATGCTTCTCGCTCGCCGTGACATAAACGTGGAACCCCATCAATTTCGCAACCTGCACCGCCGCACTGCCGATACTGCTCGCGCCCCCCCACACCAGCATCCCCTTCTTGTCCGCAGCCGTGTAGGCCGCGTCACGTGGTATACCTATGCCGAACCAGCCGGCCCACGTCGTTGCGACGGCCATGGGGAGCAGACTCGCCTCGTTGAAGCTCATAGTCTGCGGCAACGGCACCGCGTTGGCAGCGGGGACAAGCACGCGCGTCTGGAAGGCGCCGTAGTCGGGGGCGCCTTTCATGAAGAAGCAGGGTGCGAACGCAGCGACGCGGGTGCCAGGTCCGGGGGCGTCAGAGGAGACAGAAGAGCCAGCGGAGAGGACGGTGCCTGCGATGTCGGAGCCTGGGATCGCGGGGTAGGAGGCGATGGCGAAACCGGCTTCGCGCTGGTACCAGTCGATTGGGTTGAGCGCGATCGATTTCACTTCGATGAGGAGTTCCTTGGGACCTGGAGTGGGGGTCGGGCGGTAAGTGACTTCGAGGCGAGAGCCCTTTGAGTGGAGGATGGCGGCAAGGTGTTGGCCTGAGGGGGTGGAAGACATGATGCGTTGGTGGATTGGTTGTGCTTTTGCTGAGATGCGATTGATGGGACTTGAGATGATGCGATATAGAAAGCGCGGTTGACGATGAATGACTAGGTTATAGATAAACATGCATATTGTTAAAACAAGAGAACAGAAATTGGGTTTATAGTTCTTTCATATAAAAGAATACTCAATCGTTTCGTCTGTCTGTCGTAAACTCCGACACGGATTTAACGGGGTTAGTGTGACACGTCTAAGAAGCTGAGGCAACGCCATACACGGAGCAGTTGTTGAGCCGAGTCAATTGACTGCAACTTCAACAAGACTCGGGGAGATGGGTGGTACCGAAATTTGCATTAATAGACATTGCCGGAGGATGATGGGCCGGAAAACGAAAAGGGCTTTCGACGCTTTCTCCTCGCCTTGGTTGAGCTCAGACGACATTGATTTAACAACACAGTAACTCTGACCACAAAATACTTAGACAACTAAAGCAGGTAGACTGAACCCGATGGCATTGACCGACCACCAGGAGGTGCAGGAACATGAAACATAATTGGTCTCAATACGGAGTAAAGATGTCTAAAGAAACTGTCTGTATTCTAACAGTAGCATAATTTATAATCAAGGTTCATTTAACACCTGGAAGTCGTCGGTCTTCCATAGCTAACCGCCATAGAGTCCGGCAATTTCCCTAACATGTCTGGTAAACCGAGCTTTCGTACCCCCTTGCGGCACGTCTCGGCTAGAGTAACTTAGTGACTTTGTCGCGTCAATCGCGCCAATCGCGTCTGCGCGTCCTTAAGCTAGCTTGCAGTATAACTTAGCCATATTATAGTATTATGTATCTACCGAACGAGATTATCTCTCTGATACTGAGATACCTGACGAAGAGGGATCTAAAAGCTTCACGTCTACTCTCAAAAACTAGTTCTCCTCCTGCGCTTTATAATTTCTATTTGACAATATCTATATTTCACTCCGCAAGGTAGACCTCAACGTATTTCAAGCCATTACGCAGCATCCGTCACGTAGCAAATGTATCAAGAGACTTACATACGATGGGACCGAGTTTCATCCGGATTTCTCTGTGGAGGCATACTTCCTGCGGGTTTGCCGCCAACTCGGTCCAGGTGCTTCACAGATCCGAATCCTGACTAACAGTCCAGATTTATATATTAATGAATTCCTCACTATGTTTACACTAACCCCTTGGCCAATCAGAAAAATGCAGCGTTCTCAAATCTATTGCCGAGGGCTATTGCAGGTACAAAGAACTTGGCTCAATTCAACGAGATTGCCCAGAGAAGAGCGAATTTATTACTCGCTCTGTTGTGGGCCGAGGAAACTCACTATGCTTGAGTCTGTGAAGATCAAAGAATCTTGGGGCTGTTGGCATGCAGAACAATACAGCATCTCCAGGTACCGCTTGTTATACGGTATTGGCTTTCCTCTCTTCCATTTTTGGAATCCTTTTCACGCCTATCCAGGAAGCTGGCACATTGGACTGTCTTTGGATCTTGATCCTGTTCACGATACGGACGGCCCATGGCAATTTCGGCTCCTTAACTATGCTCTCTTTCAAACGCGAAGAACCTTCCGTACCTTCAAACATGCTGACCAGAGCGAAATCTCGCCATGTGCGTTCGATACCAGGATCAGTATGGCGCCAAAGCTCCCGCGAACATACTTTAAATGCTTACCGTCATCTTGAGGGACTCTTTCTGCGCTTTGCTTCATATGACGATGGAGCCACAGCTTACCCACACATCGAGATTCTTCCGGCTCTTCTAGAGGCAACAACTGGACTGAAGCGCTTAATTTTAAGATGTTCGGACCGGAACTTTGTACTCTTACGGGCAAATCTCCCCCACTGCAAGGGAATCGGAACAATCTAGAATACCTCAACATGGAAGGTGTTTCCGTAAGGGCAAAGAACCTGTAGACTTTATTAACGACTGGAATGCCAAAAGTGTCGTGTCTCGCAATTTCGGCAGTCCACTTACTTGACGATACTTGGGAAGGCATGACTGAGTGGATGCGTCATTCACTGCACCTTTCATCATTGTTCATGACTGGGCATCTGCACTGTGTGTGCCACCGTTCGGGCCATTAGAAAATGGTCCCTATGACGATATGTCTCATATCAACGATTCCATCACACACTTCTGGAACGGACTCGAAGACTACGTGCTACAAGGTGGTCAGCACTCATGTTTACCCAAGGACATGCCAAAGTCTGCATCGCTAGAATACCTGATGAGCTTGCCATCTTGATCCACTAACGAAAGACCTCGTCAAAGCATTAGAACCGAGCTATCAGCACTTACTTCATAGGTTCGACGTAGCATTGAGTTTCCGGCCAAGCTTTACGTATTGAATCATGGTTGTTGAAACCGACAGAATTTGTGCTCAGCAACTGCTACATACGCAAAGCAATAGCGAAACCGAGTTTGTTAGAATCTTAACGTTCTCAAAGCCATGTCGCAAGAAACCCACGTCTGCCCCAAACAATGCCCGGAACCATTAGTCGAAGAACGCCTGCAAGACGAAGTCGAATACATTATAGCGGGTCACTACGGAGACAGACTTGGTCGCGGAAGCCCCCTGGACGATACGGAGCAGATGAAGCAGGACGTCGCAATCCCCAAGGCCAAAAGTCAAGCCTTGGCAGAACAGAAGGCCGAGTACATACACGAGATGCTCGTACTAAAGAACCCCCTTTTACAAGAATTGGTCGACCGCCTACTCCAAGAATCAGATGGCCATGTGCCAATAAGCAATGAGACTACCACAGACTTCGGAACCAATTCTTCGCCACGTACCCCAAAGACGTTGAGAAAAGAGAAGGGCATAGCGCCAATTGGGAGGGGGACCTGACCGCTGACGGAGACGACGCGGTCGCGGATGCAATACTTTTCGAGCGCGATCGATATACAGACATGGATATATATCGAGAATTGTACGGCTTAGACCCGGCACGAGTCCTGGAGAAATACCGTACATGTGCCTTCTCCCTAGAGCATATCCCGCCAGAAATCTAATTGAACCCGCAGACTCCACGAGCGAGGACGGAGGGCTTTTCGCGGTATTGAACGCTCACGCGTCCATGCTCGCACCGCGGAAATCGGTCCCTGATGATATCAAGGCCGCGTTTCGAGTCTTTCTGGTCCAGGTTATCAACCATTGGCAGCAAAGCTCCCAACAAGGATGATAGCGGCCCACTTGGCGCTGCGTAAAGGGCTTTCTGGGAGGTGTAATGGGGCTACGGGATTAGACTTGAAATGGAAAGCTGGTTAGTTTGGAATTCGGAGAGGTGTTTAGATGTTATAGTAGGCTTAGACGCGCTAGATTAGCTTGAAAATGCATATCGTGTGACATGGATTCGAAGAGACTCGCCGTCTGCAAGAGGCCTATATGTGAGCCCCCAATGGGTATAAATGTTTTCCACATTTCCAAACCCTACCAGCACTGCGTCAATACCCCATGACTTATCTTTGCAAATCCGACAGAACCAAACCAGCATCCGCCACATCCCCCATCACCACATCCATTACCCACCCATCCACGACCTTCGAATCTAGCAAACAATCAGATCTTCCAACCCCACCTTTACTATGCGCATACCACAAACGATCCTCTTGTCGAGGTGGAAGAGACGTCAGTTTCAGACGATGGTCCTTTCGGGGGGGTTGCGAAAAATTAACAACCGAAAACCAAAAAGTCAGAGCGGACGACCGAAGAGAGAGTCATTAGTTTGGATCGATATTTTACAGATGCCAATTCCCTTTATCCAACTCTCTTTATCGCGCACGCAATGAAGTCGAACCCCTAGCTTACAAAATTAATTTCTCGTGAATCCAACGCACTTGAAGATGGCAAATAAACAAGATTATCATATATGTAGCTCGACAGCTTGCGGACACGCTCTTTACATTGACCGGTGAAGGTGCTGCTTTCTGATTCTGAAAATTTTCTATCAAGTCACATGGTTGAGTAATGGAAGCAATGCCCCTTCTAAGATCGACAACGCTCATAGAAATCGATTGTGCTAGATGCTAAGAGTGCGTTTGGTTGGCATGGAAATCCTCCGTGTTTTCAAGGCAATGGACTATTGGCGGCTCTGCTTGGCCAGTAACCATGACGCACCCGATGCATCAACGCACTGCTTCTATCTTTATACTTACAACACCGCATTAAGCGGCGGATGCATAACATTGAAACCCTTTTATCCAGCAACTCTTACGTCGAACCCTCTTCCCATGCCGGATTCTGTGTGTAGCTTAGCCATAACCCAATTAGCGTACGGAGTAAGATCAGCTTACCTTTCTCAGAATCACCAGCCCTTCCAAATTACTTGCCAAACTGATGTACTGCTCATCCTCCAACTCTGCCCTCTCCCCGTACGCCAATAATACCGGCGTGCTCTGCGTCTGCCATCCCGTAATCGTCTTCGGCCTCCCTGCCTGGCCTACGACATCGACCGCCTGGCCAACCCTCACATTCACCTGCTGCGGTTTTAGGTCTTCGTCCAGCGTGACGAGGAAGCGGGGATGCATGGCGGTGACAATAAAGTATAGGAGGTAGTGTGATTCGCCGAGGATAAATTGCTTAGCATCGATCATGGCGATGAGGACAGTAAGAAGACCCGCAGCGGCGACGCGAGAGAGGACCTGGCGGTCGGTGTGGAAGGGGTTGATGGACATGGTGCCTTTGCCCATGTGTAGGAGACCTTGAGCTATGCGCACCATGAAGAGGGAATTCTGGTCCCGATGGTAGTAGCTAGCGAGCTGGCGCAAGAGTTGGGCAAGACGAGCGTTGTTTGTGCCTGCGCCGAGGAGACCCATAGCAAAAATGGCGTTGATAGCGACATCGTTGTCGTTGTCGTGGCTGTAGCGGGAGAGAGTATCGTAGACTTTCATTTGGGGGTTGCTGGGACTGATCAGGCCCATGGCGAGGGGAACTGCTTTGCGAATGTTGGGTTCACCATAGTGCATCAAGTGACCGAATTGGCGGAGGACCATTTCTTGGCCTACTTCTTCACCCATGGAGATGAGCGACAGCCCGAGAACTGCGTAGGTTTGGAGGAGCTCATCGCCTTTCTTATCTTCACTATCCTCGATGTGGTCATTGCAGATATGTAAGAGCTCTTGCAACTTCAATACCGTTCCAGTACCGGCCCAAGCACAGACTTCCGCAAGGACTGCCGCTGGCTTCGCCATAGGATGGTCGATAACCTTCAGCGTTTCCAGGATGACCTCAACCTCTTCCTGCCGGCCGAAGAATAGAAGAGCAAGTCCCAACGACATGAAGCGTGTCCACTTGTCCTTGAGCTGCTTCTGTCTTTCCTCATCAAGCAGTGTTGTGATGATGGCCTCGCTCACACGGTCATTTGATGATCCAACGAATATTAGACCTAATGAAAGCGCAGCCATAGCCGAGAGTTGCATGTCCAGAGATGTATCCTCAACGATTGGGAGCAATAGCTCGAGGAGGTCCTCTTTATTTGCACCTGCACATGCTAGTCCAAGACCCATAATGGAGGCCATCCTCATTATTACATGCTTGCTGTTAAGATTGTCCTCAGTGCTAAGCAAGGCCAACGCAGGCTCTGAGTCCATGCGTACACCAGAGTTAAGGATACCAGTCGCGAGTAGTGCGCCGGCTTTGATTTCTTTCTCATCGGCATAGGAAAATTTGTCGATTTGATCAAGCCCCGACTCGATATCCCACCGCAGCAGCATTCCCATTGATGCGGTCGTTGACACCATGCCATCATCTTTTGTTTTCCACACCCAGCTAGTCTTCTCGCCTTCAACCAGCATCATCTTGTCGTTGCCAAAACCGGCATTGACAAAGGCATTGACGAAAGCACTTGCGAGATTGTGTCTCGCAGAATCCACGTTCGTAAGGCCGGCTGTTCGACTGCTCTCTAGATGGCTCTTGTAGATATCTTCAGGCATTTTAGGGTCGAGGATATTTAGTTCCTTCCCTAAAGATTTAAAGTGGTCCGGCAACTTGGTATTACTCAAGCACTCAAGGAGCTCCGGATCTGGTTCTTGATCCTCTGAATCGTCTTCTGGGAGCTCCAACCATATCTGTTGCCGTGCGACTAGTAGAGCCATTTGCTTTCTGAGGGCTAGGTCTTGCGTGCAGTCAAAGTCTTGGTATATTAATTCGAAGTTGTTGAGTCTTATGGCAAGTACCATAGCTTGCGGGAGTTTGTTGTACCGTTTGTAGATATCATGTGCACAAAGAAGGAATTGCTGATCTTCTGGATAGGTGAGGAGGTTCACCATGCTGACCATGTAGAGACAGACTCTCTGATAGGTGTTTTCGTCCACACATTGCTCTATTTCATGTATCCTCTCCAGCTCGCTCAATAGATCCACAGCATCTGCCTCGGCGTTGTGACTTAGGAAGTAGGGCACGAGCGTTCTTGCAAGCTCAACGAGTGATGTAGGATCACCATCATCCGTCATTACAGTTTGAAAGTCGATCCCAATCTCGAGCGCCAAATGTCGGACATATTCATGACCCCACGACCCTAGATCTTCGGAAGGTGAGAGCAGGCGGTAGTTGAGTGTTGCAAGCTTTGTCTCATCGCCCAGGGTCATACCAAGCACTGATAGAACATCTGCGAGAGATTTCTGTACTACAGGTCAGTTCATAAATGGCAGATCTTGTATCGACATGTATACCTTTTCTTTCCCCTCTGACCAGCTTTCGTAGCATTGTTCCAACTCTTCGAAATGTGGCCGCAGAAACTTCAGTGGTTTTGGTACAGCAGTCATGGAGGATGTGGAGGTTTTGATGAAATTTTTGATGGCATCAAGGGCAGGTACGTAGAGGCTTGTATCGGATTCCTGTTTGTTGGCAACAATAAGCATGAGGGTGAATGCATAGAGCTTGCGGAGTTTATTACCTTTAGACGTGAAACAAGCATCTCTAGCTCAGTCTTGAGCTGTTGGTCTTCCTCATTAAGTTCCTCTATGGGGGTCACGAGTCTTAGCTATAGCACCATAGCTTACGAGACGGAAGATTACTTACCCTCCTGAGGCTCGTCTCCCTTCTTGCCGTTTATTATAGGCTTGCCATCCTTATCCTTTTTTATTTCTTCCATCTTCTTGCCGTCTTCTGATGGCTTCTCGTCCCCCGCTTTTCCCTTTCCCTTCTCCGCCGCAGTTGGCTCTCCATTCTCCTTTGCCATCTTAGCCGCTCGCCGAAGAAACACCAGACAATATTAGTAATGCAGTTGAATAGGCTGCAAAGCTTGTCCGGGTGAGATGGCAGAGAGAAGTGAGACTGTGATTATACAGATGTTAACTTTTCAAAAGGCGTTTTGGTATTGGAGGAAAGCTGGTTAATGATTGTGAGGTTGATGGGTGAGATTGAAGCTTGGAGCTCGAAGGCGGCCTCGCTTGACGTTGATTCGCCGCAGAGCCGCAACCACTTTGACCGCACACTGTTGTTCGAACACATCTTCCGGAATAACTTCTCAATTTTTCTTAGCAAAGAAATCGTATGTTATATCCTTCGCAATGAAGCTCGACACCAAGCATTTACGCTACCTCACCAACGAGGACTGGCGAGTCCTCACTGCCGTACTTCTTGCGCCCTCCACCCCACTACACATAGACTAACAACTGACCAGACCCCCATAGGTGGAAACAGGCAGCAAAAGTCATGAAGTCGTCCCCACGCCTCTCATCGCTAAGCTTTCAGGCCTTCGCGGAGGTAGTGGTGTCCATAAATGCATCTCCACCCTTGCCAAAGCCAACCTCATCGCCAGAGTAAAGAACGCTTCATGTATGACAACTTGCCCCCCCTTACCTTCCGTCCTAAAGCCCTGCAACTAATAGCTTTCGCATTAGACGACGGATACCGCCTTACCTATGGTGGCCTCGACTACCTCTCCCTCAATACGCACCTCAAACGCCAAACCCTCTACAGTACTGGCAACCAAATCGGCGTCGGAAAAGAATCCGACATCTTCGTCGTCGCCTCATCTTCCGGAACCCAACATGTCCTCAAAATCCACCGGCTCGGCCGTATATCCTTCCGCACCATAAAAAACAATAGAGACTACCTCCGGCATAGGAGTTCTGCGTCATGGATGTACATGAGCCGGCTTGCTGCGTTAAAAGAGTTTGCATTCATGAAGGCGCTGAGGGAGAATGGGTTTCGGGTGCCAGAGCCAATTGCGAACAGTAGGCACACGATTGTAATGGAGTTGATCGATGCGTTTCCCTTGCGACAAATCTCCAAAGTTCCGGATCCCGCAGGACTATACACAGAATTAATAGAGATGATCCTGAGACTGGCGGAATACGGCTTAATCCACGGAGACTTCAACGAATTCAACATCCTTATCAAGGAAGACGAAGTCCCCTCAGCAGAACCTATAGAAAAGGAAGAAAACCCCACCGCCTCCATCAGATTAACTCCCGTCCTTATTGACTTCCCCCAAATGGTCTCCATCGATCACGCCAACGCAGAAATGTACTTCGACCGCGACGTCAATTGCATAAAACGCTTCTTCGCGCGGCGGTTCCACTTCACCAGCGATGAACCTGGTCCATTCTTTGCGGAGGCAAAGAAGCGGGTCGGTAGGGTTGGAGGGAAGCGGCTAGACGTTGAGGTCGAGGCATCTGGATTTTCCAGAAAGATGGCAAAGGACCTAGAGAAGTACATGCAAGAATTTGGCGCAGATGGGGATGGTGGCAATGGTCGAGATGAAGAGGATACACTGGAGGACGTCGATACCGGCGAGGAGGAGAGGGAAGAAGGAGTCGAAACACATAGTGGCGCATCCCAAGATTCAAAACCCTCTGGAAATATACGAAATATTGGGGAGGAAGGCAAGGTGTCTAATACTCGCGAGCAACTAAGCGTACCGATCTCAGAGGCATCTAGCATGTCTTCAGGCGACACATGAACAATTGACCTTGCAACGTAAAGAATGCAAATGGTTTGCCACGAGGAATTGATGGGTGACGAAGTCAAGTCCATTGATGCTAATTCTAAGCTCTGATAGTGGAAGCTGAAGCAACTGGGAGCTAAAACGAAAAGGAATTGATGCTTCCCCGAGGCCGATGCATAGAATGACCATGAAATCCGCCTGACTGAACCGACCTTTTACAATTTGACGCCCGAAGGATATGCCGCTATTATGCTGAGAGAAAGGCATCCACCCTGCTAATTGATATGCTCCTTATGTCCGTCCACGCCATATTAGATGCCATTGCCGGAGCAATACAAAGGATGCTCGAAGATGGAAGTGATAAGGTCATATGGAGTACTAATTATGTTGTCCTTGACGTAAGAGAAGATTGCGACCGTTGGTGACCAGATACTAATATTCTCCGTATGGCTGCATATGAATGATCGTAAAGTGTGGGACTGCGAGGTCGGGACCCGGAAACTATTGACGGGATAACCCATGGGTGATAGCTTCCATGGCCGAATTAAAAAGCGACTGATAGCGAGGACGTTTTGAAGAAGAGAACCGAGCCTGTGCTCGACCATGGCTGGTAATGTGTTGGTCAGATCTAAAGCTTAGACTTGGAAGGCGACAAATCCGCCTCTAGATTTACAGAGATGCCATTAGAACATGGCCTCTCGTCACCAGAATCCGTAGGTGTACTTGGAGTTCGAAGAGTGTTGCCACCAGCCGTTCCAGAATTGTGCGTAGGTATCTTGGCAGCATCCACACTGGGGCTCTCAATTTTTATTCGGGAGGATTGGCGAGCTGGAACCGGAGCAATACCTAGGTGTGGTCTGTCTCCAACCACTGCAGCAATCTGAGCTTCACGCATCATTTGCTGATGGGCGAGCATGCTAGGACAGTCAGCTACAGTCAGCATTCATATACTAAGAAACGTACCTTGGATCTGGCGAAACTGGCGACCGACTCACCCAGCTCGCATCTGATCCCAACACACGGGGTTGAAAGGGACTCGCAAAAGCAGCTGCTGTCGGGGAATAACGCCATGCGACACCGTGGCTGTACTCACTCGCTTTGTACTGGCGACGCTCTGCTGTGCTGGTTTTGAGTTTCTTCTGATCTTCCGTGTCCGCAAAGCGGATTTGAAGTGTCTTGCTATTGTCTCCTTCGCCAATAAGCTTACCATGGAATTCGTTGATAATCTTCTGGCAGATCTCAGGAGTCTCGAATCTATGCATATAATTCAGCCTGAGAACCTTACTATGGAACACAAGCACAAGGCTTGCTCGGCTTAATGCTCACCTAATGAAGCCTACTCCACGACTTGTACCAATGGTGTCCTTCAAGACAGTGTGCCCCTTCGTTACAATGTCCGGATACACACTCGTAAAGATCGCTTTCAAGTCCTACTGAAGGTTAGCCGGACCCCAGTAGAAAGAAACGCAAAAAGGCAGGCTTACAGGATCGGTCATTGTCATCGGGAGATTGGACACGTATAGATTGTTGTTGTGGGGATCACTTAACGTCTTGAGTCGGGAGTTGTGCGATGGCTATCTCTGCAATTAGTCTACTGCTGAACGGGATTTGGATACAGCATCTTACTCTTGCATACTTCGCCTCATAGCCGAGAAAATAAAACACTCGAATGCAGTTTTCGGCATCAACGAAGTTGTGAAATCGGATGAATCCGAAACTGAGTTGGTGTTAGCAACGTACAGGTAAGCTTCGACTGCATTCATGTCCTTACCCCTTGCATTGCCCGTTCGCAAGGTCGATCATTGCTTTAGCGCTGTCTACGTCTCCAAAGCGCTGCCCGTACTTGAGGATCAGCTCGTCGGTGGTAGAAGGTGGGAATCCCCTGATGTAGACGTTCGTTGTTGACTCAGTATTGTTCAAGATCTTGTCGAGGGTACCACGACCGCCTTCTGGGCTCCAAAGCGCAGGTATGGCTTCTGGGATTTCCGGGTCTATCTTGATGATATTACTGAAGTCCAAGAAATAGTACTGCTTGTTGTAATCTTTCAAAATTTGAGGAGCCGCATGGGCAGGGATAGCCTGCTTCGGGGATGGTGTGCTCCAACCGTTGGGTGAATAGTATGATGGCTGGTATCCGCTATTGATAGTACTTGGGAACAGCGGAGTTTGCGGGCTTGATCCGTCGTTGGACGACCAAGACGTGCGACGAGGCGCGGAAAGCTCAGGGACTTCCCGTGGGATCTGCTGGGATGACATCCAATTTTGGCCTCGGGGAGTATTGGGGAAGTTGCGAGGTCCAGACGGAGATATTCCATTGTAAGACACCTGTTGAAGGTAGGGCGCTTGTAGTGCAGCTATGTTGTAGGTTCCAGGATACTGCTCGTAGCTACCTTGAGTGGTAGGCATGGCCGAGAAAACCACGCTACCGTCAGCAGCGACTTGATACATCATCTGGGGCTGGCTTGGAGTGCCAGGTGTGGCGTTCATAGGGACGATATTAGCAGGAAATGCATTGCTATTTGACTTGATCGGCCCAGAGTAGCCCATGCTGCGAAGGTTAACCTCTCTAAAAGCATTGGCAAGGCCATCCATCGAAAGACCTGCGTTTTCGTTGTAGTTCGTGCTCGGGTTTGTGGCCGTGTACATTTGTCCCTGGGATTGATATTGTCCAAAAGGTGTACTATAGCCATATGGATTGGGGTTTGTAGATTGTATGGCACCACGGCTCTCGGTAGCTGAAGGCTGCATATTTTTGGGCACAGCTACCTGGAAGGAGGCCGTATAAGCCTTGAATGCAGCTGTACGTCGACAGAAACAGGCGATAAAAGTTGATGACAAGGGGAGGGAAGACACAGCCAGGACGGAAAGCAGGAATAGTACTGTAAAGATAGCCACGACATGTGATTACAACAATTCACAACAAGAGGAGCAACCCAAAAGCTTTGGAGCAGACAGAAACAGCCTCCATGCACCAAGACCATATTTGACATGAGATGGAAGCCGGTGCGACAGGTACGAGAAGTTGTACACTCACGCGTAATGTACTCTGCCCGCAAGGGTGGTATTTGCCTAAGTCGCTTAGATCCGACACCTGGTCATAGCTAGGTCAGCAGACTCTGCGCTTGTGGAAGGATGGCTGTAGAACGTACTACGAAGTCCTAGTAATGTCTCAGGAACAGTGCAGCAAGTATTGATGGTCCAAAGTGTGATGACTGCCGCTGTAATGTAAATGTCAGGCTCGGAGAATATTTGTTGTGTTGAGCTCAGGGTCTTGGGCCTACAAGAAGTCTCTGGTGTTGACAGGAAACTGAGCAAGCTCGATATGATACGAGCAAGGAGTACAGTGAATAACAGTGCCTATGTGAGCAAGGAATCTGCCAATAATTGTCGAATGTGCAAATAGCTGAAGGGAGAAGTGAGAGGAATCTGGTGGATGTTGAGAAGGAAAAGAGAAGCTGGGTAGATGTTGGGGAGTAAATAGACGCTAGCTCGTAATCTTAGAGTAATATCATGAATTGGGAAGGTTCGAGGAAGGCAGCTCTCATATCCACGTCACCCTCGAGCAGTTACCGAAATCAGAAGGAGCATTTGATGCGACAATATTCTGGCTTTGTACAGAGTAAGATAGTATCAAGAGTCTTGGGTGAGAAGATGTTCAGAGGAGCAGCGTGCGAGATATATCCGAGCATTCTCTAAAAGGGAGCCGACGAATGACCCCTCAAGTATCTACCTAGAGTGTGCATACTGCAGCGTCATCGTTATCTCAGTCACTCAGGGCCGCTCGACGCAGACTAGATCTGACTAGTTATAACAGCTTTCAGAGTGTGTGGGAGTCTCTTCAAACAGCGACGACCAGGGTTACAAGCGCAAATTGCCGAGCTTCTTCTGGCGAAAGACCATTGTAGGAGATGTTCAAGGCTTACGTATTATTTTGTGACACTTCCAACCTGAAAATCAGATACCATCACTTTGAGACGCCATATCCGAATTGAAGCACCGGGCTAGCAATGCCTTCTATGGTACCTGGAGGCAGCGTCGTCCTCTGACCTACCGTCGGGAAACCATAACATCCCAGACATAGTGTCCAAGTATGTCGTCAGTCTTCAAGATTGCACTTGCATCATATCACAATAGCAAATCTGTACCGCAATGCAAGGCCTTCGACCTTACGCATGCCACAACAAAGTCATGGACGTCTGCGAAGTTCATCTTAGCTTGTGCGTGGCGCTGCCGCTTATGCATGAGCGTCTCCCTTGCTGTCGGACTTGCTCCTCTTTCGTATGGGGTTTTCGAGGAGATATGTAGTAGGGACTTAGGATTACCGCATGGCATTGATCGGTCCTCCAATGTAGGCTACTGACGTTTTCCCATTGAGGGCCTTATCGGACTGTCTAGTGAGGTACTCATCACCACCACCACTAACTGTTGGCATTATCGTCGTTTTCGAGCAGAGGGTTTGTTGTCGATCCTTGAGGGTTGCGCTATCGATAAACGCGCGGGGACCAAGCCGGCAAAGATCCCTCCCGCCAATCCCTTGGAAATGTTCAACATCATTTAGATTCGAGAAGCCAGAATGCAAAGCGGCATCCGGACGCGCAAGAACACAGCCGGAGACCTGGTGGGAACACTAGCTTTTGACGTCTGCGACAGACCTGGTTTATCACACGTCTGATGAGCATGCAGGCTCGCCAAGAAGCATGCAGCAAGCAGGCCTTTGGCCCCTGACGTATCACCTAATTTAACGGTCCTGCCGCTCACGAGGCTCAAGAAGCCCTCGATGTACCGGTACACTCCAATTTGGGAACAATGCCCGCTGCTGTATGTCACAACATGTCTCACCGCCACAAAACAAGTAACATATCGTCCCAACTCCGCTTATGCATATAATCATGTCTATCCCGGATTTCCCTGCAGGGAGCAGTGTTTGTATCTGACTTGATCTTGCTGAAGACGACATGCGTATCTAGGACTTTTATCGCTTCAAAGACCATCAGCCTGCAAGGTATCGAAGCTACTCAATTGACCCATACAAGACTTCCTCCCATTGTTACACAAACCCCAACATTTGTCCCTCACTGCGGCTGATGCCCGATGCATAACGTCGGACCAGTCTTTGATCAGATCCCGCATGAAATAGAAGAGCCAATAATAGCACTATTACCTCACAAGGACTCTATTCCTCGATGGCAATGCAATACGTATACCATAGTACGTTGCTGGTAGGAGTTTTCACAAGTGTGTCCTTTGTTTCTATTTTATTGGCTCGCGCGTGTCTAGTCCTAGCAGCTCCTCGGTGACCAAATTGTCTACTTGGGTTACCGCTAGCTAGACCTGGTTGGTTTCTACACTGTCGAACGGTGGGGGTAAACCCCAGTAAGAGAATCCCAAGTCTATACCGCAATCAGAAGTTCATGATACCTTTCACCGCATCCCTCGAGTAACCATGCACACAGCTTGAAGAGAAACAACAGGATATCATTTCTGGGCTATCTAGCTTTCGGACAGACTAAGATTTAAGCCCATACACAGCCAAAAATGAGACTTTTGTGCTCTTCAATGGTCACACATCTCGCGCTCTCAGTCCAGAGCTGGACCACACCTGCTCAATACTAAAAGGAGTACGAAGAGAATATCGGAGTATATACCACCTATCTCTTCAATTTATCTTCTAAAATCTCGATCAACGCTGGCGAATATCGATAGTCCTCTCCACTGGTGCTATATTAACATTCCTACTTAACAATACTCCAATTCACTGGACCTCACTAGTCGTTTGGATGTACGCACAGCTTCAGAAATGTGAAACAGAGATCACATTCTACAAACTCGACCTATCACACAAATTTTTACTATTGAGCGTAACAAGAGGGGAGACGCTCATGAACTTCTTTCCAGTATGGGCTAGGGCTAACGCAGATATGATCTGATAATCCATTTTGGCTAATCAGGAATCATGCAGGCCGAAAGAAAAGCCCAGCTAATAGATCTTCAATGATTGACAGCACAATATCGCGCGATCAATATTCCCTTTTCGAGAACGGTGTACATGCCACAGCAAATGATACCGACATTCCACGTTTTTCTCAAAAGGAAATAGATTACCGCAATTCTATCACCAGCCATGTATGGAACATTAGGAAAACAAACCTCATGTGTTCTCGATCTCCGACAATCACTGATATCCTTCAAACATCCACTATGTAGAAACCACAGAGACTCCAATTCATCTACCGAAAGAACCCGTTTATAGAGCGTGCTGTACCTACCTCGGTAGGAAGGAAATTATGTACTCCATGCCAAACCAAGCTGTTGAAAAGCTGTTGACAATCTGAAAAACAAGCAAGTCTATATATCCCACGCCCTCAGCCACCATAACGTAACCACAAAGCAGCTCATCGCCTGTCCCATCCCATCTACAATCTCCATGATATAAAAAAACACCTCCTCCTCACTCCCACTGCTATACAATCTACGACCAAACATCTTCTTGATACTGCCCATTACTCCTCATACCCTTGACGACCTCCTCCCCCTTCTCAGCGCTCAACCCCCTCTGCTCGGCAATGATCTTGCCCAGCACCACGCTCACCTCTCGCGCCATATTACTCGCGTCGCCGCACACGTAGAAATTCGCTTTTTGCTCAAGCAGCTGGTTCACGAGCGCGGCCTGCTCTTGGAGGCGGTGCTGGACGTAGACTTTTTGCAGACCCGCGCGCGAGAAGGCGGTGAAGAGCTGGAAGCTGGCGAAGGTTTCGGTGAAGGACTGGGGAGGGAGGTTAGTGGGTTTGTGAGGCTGGATGGGGAGGAGTGTTAGGAGAGGGACTTACGCTCCACTCGTCCTTGTAAAGGAAGTCCTCGGCGGGCTTCCTGCATCCGTAGAAAAGTAGTGTTTTTCCGACCTCCTCGCCTGCTTGGGCTTGGGCAGCGCGCTCTTGCACGAAGCCGCGGAAGGGCGCTACGCCGGAGCCGGGGCCAACCATGATGATTGGCTTTGAAGGGTCGGAGGGGAGTTTGAAGTTGGAGTGGCGGACATGAACGGGGACGTGGACGCCGTCGTACTTGTTTCTGGGACCGGTGATGGCGTAGGTGAGGCCGTGAGGGTCGGGGTTTGGATCGCCGTGCTGCTTCTGCTTCAGGGCAAGGAGGTAGTTTGTGGTAACGCCCTTGACGATGTTATCGGAGCCAGGCACGCGGATTTCTTCGACCACGGCTGTGATGGAGATTTTCTTGGGCTGGACGAGGGAGGAGGACGAGATGGAGTAGTAGCGCGGCTGGATTTTCTGCAGGCCTTCGATCATGATGGAGAAGGGGATGGAGGCCCATGGTTTGGAGGAGTCTAATTTTTCGAGAAGTTGGGCGATGTTGAGGTAGTGATTAGAGACTTTGTCCTTGAAGTAGTCTTTGTCTTCGCCTATTCTCGTCATTTCGGCTTTCGATTTCTCGTCTGGGGCAAAGGGAGCGAGGGAGGAGACGAATTGACGGGATACGGTGGCGCAGATTTCCATGTGGTACCGGACAGCGGCGTCGTAAGTGGTTGGTGACGGGAAAGGGACTCGGGCGGTGGGGTCGAGACCTTTGACGCTAATGACGGTGTGACGCTTTTCTAGTAATCCGAGGACGGTTAGGAATCGATCGACCTCTTTTCCAGCGTTGGTTGGCCAGACGGCTACATGATCGCCTGTTTGGTATGATAGGTTGGATCCGCTGACGTCGATTTCCATGTGCAAGCAATTCCGATCCCTTACAGTGAACACCTCTTTTGATTCAACGATAGGCGCTATGTATGGGTTGTGCGAGTTATATGGTCCCTGAGACTTGCCCTCGAGGTGGTGCCTGTTCGGCTCGCCCAAGTACACCTCGTCCGCCTCTGGGCTTAGGTCCTCTCGTTCGGTCACGCTAAACACGGGCTCATAGACGGCTTCTCGCTCTTCGAGAGACATCTTCTCCGATAACTCTGTCCACATGGGTTCCTTCCAAGCCAGGAAATCCTCCTCCATTGTACCCGCGCCGTCGTCACCCTCCCCAGCGTTTCCAATTCTTGCGGCTCCAAATTTCACAAGAGCTGCGTTGACCCGTCGTACCATGGAGTTGTAATGCTCATACGTGTTGTTTCCAAGTCCAAATGCGACAAATTTGAGATTTTGCAGCGGTTTCTCGTCTACGCCAGCACCCTGGCTGAAAGCTGGTTCTTCGCCCGTAATGAACTCGTAAAAGTCGACTGCGTTATCCGTCGGCTCTCCTTCACCATAGGTTGCAAGCACAAACATAGCGATCTTGTCGTCTGGAAAGGTATCGAGATTCTCAAACTCGTAATCTTCCAAGTCCGCCACCATCGTCTTCAGTCCAAATCTGGAGGATCCTTCCTTGGCTAGTCTTGAAGCATAGTCCTCCGCAGTACCTGTCTGTGATCCGTAATATACGACGCAATTCTTCCCAGACTCATCCATCTTCTCCAGAATATTTCTCGTCTTTCCCGCCTTTGCTCCATTTGCCGCCGCATAGGAGCCCGCGTATGGATCTTTGGGTACCGCCCAATATGTTCCCTTGGTGAAATATGCGACGGTGCCCGCCAAGAGAGCAACGAGCACTATCAAGTCTAAAGTATCGATCTGAGCCATGTTGAACGGTCTGAGCGAGGTGATTAGTCTACGATTAGAGATCTCGAGAAACGTATACGCACAACCGCACCGGATAACCAAGGGCCCAAGGGGTGCAACTATTCAGCTATGCGATGAGCAGCGAAAACAAGGATATTATCGGATGGCGAAAGAGGCGCTTTCCTGCAGTGACCCTTGAGGGATCAAAGAAAGGACCGTCGAGTCTCGGAAAATCGATCGAGTTGGCACTACTTGAGTGCAAGTGACCTCAAACTCCGTACAGTAGATACGCCCAAGGACAGTGTCTACCCACGCCTTATGATGCCACGACTAAAGCAAAGATCTTGCACGAATAGAGTGGACGCCAGACATCATGAATCATGATTAAGGTATTTCCACGATGGTCTACAGTATTCCGAGGGTCCGTTCCGCATATCAAGGCTAGATCAGCCCTACGGAGCATTTGGGCCTCAGAGACGAAAAGCGCGGATGGCATATTAATAAGCATAAGCAGGGAGAGTTGACCTCTCGTGTCTCTCACATAAGCTTTTATTATTATTGTCCGCTGCGTTGTCTTCCTTGACTATGAACATTCTGGTATGATGCTCTTAATCGTTCAGGAATACGGGGTTCACCTCCGGACTTCTCGTGACACTAAAGTAGTTAGTGCTGGAATGATTAGCGTGCTCGCTTATCGATACCGATAAAGGATAGCACGTCAATGGCCGAGGATCCCTGGGATGCCTCTGCACTCTGCAGGCTGTCAGGTACCGTACCGTACCGTCCAAGGCTGTTGTTGCGCCTCGTCCCACGCGGTTGGCTTCGGAATGGAAACCACCAGACTGAAGAAACTTCACTTCATGTCAAACATGTCTGAGTTGTCGGGTTGACGTCGCGCCGTTGCTGCAGCATGGGTAAGCTCTTTGGGATTTCTTAGGGGTTTCGAGCCTCCACCTCAACCCTCCTCACTATTCGCAACCGTGCAGGCATCAAGAAGTACCCTGAACTCACACTGACATCTTATTCTTTGTAGCTGGGGCCCAGCCTGGGAATGCGCGGCCGTACGTTCCGAACAATGGCCCCAATCCCCCGGCGTACTACAGTTCACCACCTCATGCTGAGTCAAATGGGTTCGAGGTGCCGCGAGGCGTTTCGCAGGCACAGGATCGTTCAGCACCTAGGGGGAGAATACCAGAGCTTTTTCACATGAACACGTCACTTCATCTGACGCAACAGGGTGTACAGACGCACTCACCACGGTCGCAGTCAAGCGCTGCGAGCGCCCCGTCACCTGCAAGTCTCAATAACGGCGGGATAGAACGCAGAACATCGGTAGCGCATGGCCACTACCGTCAAGGCTCGAAGTTTCAGGGTCCCTATCAGCATTCTCGGAACGCAAGCTTCGTCAATTCCCCGGCCACCAGCCCCTTAAGTCCACAGCTTACCGGCACGGCGTCCATCAATCCTGGTTTCAAACCAGAGTCCTCGAGCCTGACTATGGTGCACCATGTTGTTGCCGAGCCTCGCTCCACCGGCACGCCCTCCTCAAGTACAGCAAACGGCTCCATGCACACCCCATCGATATCGACTCTGGTGGGGGATCGCGATGTAGGGGATACTACAAACATGATGCTTACACAAAAGAGAATAGATCGTACTCACAGCAGCAGAACTCGTCGAGACCACAGCCATCAACGCTCCCAGTCAAGGCAGCAGGAGCAGAAGACTGTGGGCGAGTATGCTCTACATCACCTCTTCAACTCGGTAAGTGAGTGTGACCTATCCAAGGCTATATTCTTATGTGACCAATAGTTTGTTCGACAAGCCGACTACAAAATAAATCAGTGCGTCACTGGAATGCTAGATGAAGATTTTCGAGTGGAAAGAATTTGTGGACCGGGCGTTGACCCTGAATTTGATCAGCTGATTTCAGCACTTGGGCATATAGCGCGTCAGAAACCCAAGCCTCTGATTGATACAATTATGTACTGGCGGAAAGCAAAAGGAGAAGCAGCCGCTAACGCCAAGGCGGAGAAGAACCAGGTAGGTTCCCTCACCCCTAGGAACCCAGCAATGCTCACCGCACTCAGGCGAAATCACCACTCACTATGCAGCGAGGTCTTCTTAGGAGGAATACTGAGCCGCCACATATGTTGTATCCTGGAATGGGCCAAGTGACACCGGGTATTTCCGACGCCAACTACCCAGCCTCATCTTCGTTACAAGATCTTTTCATTCAAGCCGAACATCGGTCATCCCTCTCCATCTATCTCCTATGTAGAGTCTTAATAGAAGTCTACAGCCAGACTGATTTGGCCTCCCTTACACCCCAGATGGCGGAGAAGTTGGAAGACATCATATTCGGACAACTGAAACAGATGGAGCTGGACCAGCTTCAGTCTTCACCCTTTCGGCTCGCTAATTGGACCATATACTGTCAATTGCTAGGTTCTATGAGCGGAATGAATTTGAAGAGCGTCTCACAGCGGTTCACAACGGAATTGAAGACCTACCAAAAAGATGTTGGTGTCAAGGGAGCAATTACAAAAGAAGTTGAGGACAGAGTCGTGCTGATGATTTTGGCCATGAAGCATCTCCGCGTCAGAGCACAACCTGAAGGCGCTTGGAAAGACTCTTGTGACTTCCTGCATGCTCTTGGGGAGCTGATTATCAACTCGCATGGGCAGGAGATTAAGCACGCTTACTGCCAAATCCTTGAAGGTCTAGTTTTCCCCATTGCAGCTAACGCCGGCCCCCAACTCAATGCTCTCAAGTGGAAGGATTTTGTCAGTATGGTCAATTCGCGACTCGGCCCAATGCTTGTCAAGCCTCGCCATTGGATCGATGCATTTCGTCTTTCCACAATGGTTCTTTGCGCATCTCCATCCGAGACTTTTGCAACGCAATGGTTATCTGTGGTCACATCACTTCAAGCAAAGCTCAAAGATAGAGTAACCCGAGCGTATGCTCTTCAGTCCATTTGTCGCCTGGTGTGGACATATCTTCAACGAGTCAATGAGTCAGATAACCTAGCCATTCGCAAACTCGAAGATGTAATGAAGGTCGTCTTACCTTCTGGGAAAAAAGGCATTATGTCTACGGAGCCAATTTTCGCAGAACCGAAGGTTGAGCTTATCCGAATCATTGGATACAGATTCCAGGATTGGTGTTTCCGGACCATTATATTTCCCATGATCAATTCAGACATGTTCACCCCTGGTAAGGATATCAAGGTTGAGCAACTTGAACCAGAAAGGACAGTGATTGGGATTGGAGCCTTCTTGGCGATCATGGCAGATCTGGAGAAAGCTGACCATCGCCCACCACCATTTCCACGGTTTTCCAAACCTGGAACAACGGCAGACCCATTTGTAGATCCCCGTACTATAAATAGTCCCCGACCATCTGCACGGGCAAAATCAACGCCCTGGGTACAAGAAGATCGACTATCACGGCATATAGCTACTTCTGGTCTAAGCGAGACTACTAGAGAATACTTTGGAAGATTCTGTGAGATACTTGGTAGGATAACAATGATCTGCGACAATGCTTTCGGTGGGCAAGCTGTTCTGGACGAGAAATTCGGTGCATTGACGCCTAAAACACCAATATCTGAGACTTTTGGCTTTGGTCGCAAGGATGAACACCTGGGAAACACTGATCATAAGCAGGGGTTCTATGATCTACTACTCGTTGCGGTGCAGGCATTGCCACGCTGTTTGCCGGCGCACATCCACATCAGTCACATTATTAATCTGCTTTGCACAGGAACTGCCCATGTCCAATCCAGTATCGCAATTTCCTCGGCACAGTCTCTCAAATCAATAGCTCGACAATCTCGTGCTCGAGACGTGACAACTGGCTTTGCAAAGTTCATTTTCAACTTCGATGCTCGCTACTCGACCATGTCGGATGAGGGAATGCTCGGACCTGGCCACATAGAGAATACCCTGAGGCTCTATGTCGAATTACTTTACATCTGGGTCGACGAAATCAAGCAAAAAGCTAAGGATGCTGCCATTGAGCCATCAGTGGACGGATTTTCTGGTAGCCGTGGTGGCCTTCAGGAAGGATCGGCCGAGATCGAAAATATGGAAGGGTATGGGGTTTTTTTCCTTTGCTCTCAATCGAGACGAGTCCGATCATACGCTGTTAAAGTTTTAAGACTTGTCACCGAATTTGACACCGCTATGGGACGAGAGCATCCTAGAATCATTCACATCCTGGAAGGAGATTCCGAAAAGGTAATTGACTTTAACGACGACCAACTTTCTGTCGCCGAACGGAGCCGTTTACAGAAGGGCAAGCGTAGACATGCGCAGCAAAGCACGCTCATCGAGCTATGCAGTAGCGATGTTTCCTATGACACAACGCTCTGGTTCAAGATATTTCCCAATCTAATCCGGCTTAGCTTCGAAACATGTCCCACTGCAGTGACAATGGGCCGTGAGTATGTGTGTGAGCGATTGCTGCAGATGCATGACAGCATCACCAACCTGGCAGCAAGCCTGCGTGGTCACCAATCATCAGGTATTGAACCTACTTCGGCGCGTACACTTACACGACTTGGAGCTACACCACCAGAGGTCATTGTCGAGCAGTGGAAGCTGTATCTTGTCATGGCGTGCACCACCATGACGAATGCCGGTGCTCAAACACAGAGTCAGCTTGCTAACACGCAGCACGCCCGTAAGATATCCAATAAAGGTACACACCAAGGACAGGATAGGATTAGTTCTGCCCGAGCACTTTTCGCCTATATTATACCACTACTATCGGCAGGGCCACTTTCAATCCGTGATGCGATCGTAACAGCGCTTGGTTCGATCAATATCAATTTGTACAGGACACTTCTAGAGTCCCTACAGTATGCCGTAACGACCTGCAAGGAAGAAGCAAAATTACGCATTGGGACTCATCAGCGTAGTGGGAGTAGCCCTAAAAGAAACCACCGCACGGATCGCCTGAGGACTGAGGTTACCCATGTGTACAGGCTAACATCACGGTTCCTTCGCGAGCAAGTTGTTCTTCAGGATGAGTGGATTCTTAATAATCTGGCTACGTATACAAAGGATTTAATGATATTTTTGAATGATGCCGAGATACAGAATGATTGGGAATGTCAAAAATTGAGGCGTTATTATTGTGGGTTACTAGAAGAACTCTATGATGGTATCAATAGAACAAAAGATCCGTCGAGGTGGATGGCTTTCGAGTCACGGAAGTCTGCTTTCGCTCTGATGGAAGACTGGTGTGGCTATTCTCCGAATCAAAGTCGTATCAGTCAGCGTGAAGACAGCATGAGACAGTCGGCTCTGGATCAACATCAGGATACTAGAGAGAAGACTAACGTCACTGCCGCAATAGAGATTGAGAAGAGGGATTTGAGGACTGCTGCATTGAGTGCCATGGCCACCCTTTGTGTAAATCAGAAACCGTCTTTGCTGTGGAACTCGCAGGCTAATATGTCCTAGGGAGGTCCAATCAGGATTACCACGAATAAAGGAGACAGCCTCTCTTTTGATGTCCGTCGTATGCTGTCCTGGATTGACCAGATATTTGGCACTGTCAGCGATAAAATGCATACTATCGGCCGTCGTGCTCTTTATAGCTTGATCATACATAATCGCGACTTTCCGTACCTGCTCGAGAGTTCCGTCGAGAGATGCTACGCAGCAGATCGCCCAAGAGCTTTGGAGAGCTATTTCAAAGTGGTTACTAAAGTTCTCATCGAACATGAAGATCAGCCGCTTGCGTTCTGGAGAATACTCGGCGCTGTATTGTTCACACTAGGTAATGAGAATAGCCATATCAGAATGGAATCGGCTCGGCTGCTGCGTACCCTAGAGCAACGTCAGCAGAAGAGTTCCAAGCTTCAGGACTTTGATATCAGCATCTCCGACAAGACCACAGCGGTCTACAAATTGGCACAGTTCGAAATATCAAAACGACTTGCGAAACAGCACACGGAGCTCGCTTTCTTCATATTTTCTCAGTTCGCCGTCCATTTCAGAAACATACACCCGGACAACCAGCGTAACATGGTAGCAGCTATTCTTCCTTGGATTCAGACAATTGAGCTGCAACTTGATCCTAGTGGAGGCCCAACGGCGCAATCTTACATGCTTTTGGCCAATCTACTCGAAATAACGACGAAAGCCAGTGGGGCTTTACATAACGAGGTGCAGGCTCTGTGGCAAGCGCTCGCTACAGGGCCGCATGGCGGCAATGTACAAGTAGTCTTGGATTTTGTCATCTCGCTATGCCTGGATAGAAGAGAGCAGAGCTTTGTTGATTATGCGAAGCAGATAATTGTCTACCTCTCTAGTACGCCGGCTGGCCAGAAGGTGGTTGAATTCCTCTTGCTGCAGATCACTCCCAAGAACATGGTCCAAGAGAAACGCGAGCCGATAGTGCTACCGCCCGATACTCTCGGCTTACCTTATATTGCAGATTTATCAGAGGCTTTGCCGATTGGTAACAAACAGGTGAGTGGAACCACATTATGGAAATGATCACCTGCTGATTTCGGGTAGTCCGGGTTCTCCCTGGGTCAGCTTTCCCTCATTTTCCTTGTTGATCTGATGGTAGCTCCCATGAAATTGGCAAAGGAGAGTGTACCGCTGCTTTTGCAAGTGATTCTCGTACTATGGGATCACTATACCCTACTTGTGCAAGAACAGGCTCGCGAGATGCTTGTACATCTGATACATGAACTAGTCATTACGAAAATCGATGACAATGCTACGATTCCTAATAAGAATACAATCGAAGCTTTCGTCGAGTCGATACGACAACACGAAGCGAACGTTGTCTGGACTTATGAAGAATGTAACGGTAAAGATGATGAAGATGAGAACAACAGAGTACCGCCGTCTATGACTCTTGTGACAAGTGAAGTTGTTAACCTCTTCGCCATTGCGTACCCCAAGCTACAGGAGCAGTGGGCCCGAACGACGCTGAGCTGGGCTACATCCTGCCCTGTCCGGCATATCGCTTGCAGATCGTTCCAAGTCTTTCGTTGCATACTATCATCTCTCGACAGGCCGATGCTTGCAGACATGCTGGCTCGACTGTCGAATACTATTGCAGATGAAGAGGTGGATATTCAGACATTCTCCATGGAGATACTCACGACCCTTAAAACGATTATTGGAGCTCTGGAGCCGGCCCATCTATTGCAGTACCCTCAACTGTTCTGGGCCACATGCGCGTGTCTAAACACAATCTATGAGCGAGAATTCATGGAGACTTTGGGTATGCTCGAAAATCTGCTTGAGAAAGTCGACCTTAGTGACCCAGCTGTGGTCAACATACTGAAAGACGCTAAGCCTGATAGGTGGCAAGGCGCCTTTGAGGGTATAGCCCCTCTGATATATAAAGGATTGAAATCTGCTACCTCATTGGACAAATCCTTCAAGACCCTTGACAAGGTGGTAGCTCTGCCTGAAAGTGACCTGGTTGGAAATCAGACCCGCCTTCTCTTCGGGGTATTAGGGTATTTGCCTTGCTTTCTACAATCGTTCCGTGAGAATCATCAAAATCTTGCATACCTTAGGTCTGCAGAGATATTGGCGGAAGTGGCGGAGTTTCAGGATAATCAAGAAATCTCGATAGTCCTAAACGCCTTTGCGAAGAGCAGATACACCGAAAGTGGAGAATTCTTGAAGCAAGTCTTGTCTTCGTTACGGAGAACATTCTTCCCTACCTGGGAGCTCAAGAGTTTGATATTCTTGATAGGCCTACTAACGAATAGATTACCGTGGTACAAGCTTCGAACACTGGAAATACTGTGTGTCCTTATTCCGGACATTGACACACGTCGTCCAGAGATTGCAAGCCAAGGGCCTGATCTGATCTCACCGCTGTTGCGACTCCTTCAAACGGAATACTGCCCACAGGCGTTAGAGGTCATGGATCATATTATGATTATGTCGGCAACTCCAATGGACAAGCATCATATGCGAATGAGCATGGCATCGTCCGGGTCCCGCTCAATACGCAAAGAATATGAGAAAACTCAAAGTTTATATGGCATTCCAGAGGATACTGGATGGTCGATCCCTATGCCAGCCATTCATTCAAACACCACTCGAGCCAATATGCAAGCCGTCTTCTACACATGCGCAAGCGCAAATGCAGCCGAAGCCGACGCTGTCGCAACTCCGGATATCGAGTTCCATGCCGAAGAGTACCAGCAGCGTTCCTACTTTCTTGAACGAACCGAAACCATGCCCTCGGAAGAAAGTCGCCCAGAGCTCAATGTTGTGGATGTCGGCACTAGCGATCTCCTCTCTAAACTCGACAGCCTTGACCAATTCTTCGATGAAAGTCTAATATCCGAAACCGATACCCAAGACCCCTCTCTAACCCATACCATGAACATTTATCCCACGGACCCCGACAGCGGCGCGGACCTCTACGACCAACAAACAGCCCCCATCCTCCACAAAACCCTCGCCCGAACCGCCAGTGTCACCTCTCTACAAAATGGCTTCATAGATTCCCGCGGTACCCCCCGCAACCCAGCCGTCATGACACCCACCGCCTTTACTGCCCCTAACAGACCAGGCCTGCACTCCCGCTCCGCCACCTCCCCTGCCAATAACCTCCTGAAACCCTCTAACGTGAACGACCTGCTCTCCGACGACGAGACGGACGAGGCGGTCTCCGACGATGAGCGCGCGACCGCAAGCAGTGGCGGTTCCAGGATGCTCGGTGCTGCGATTCGAGGCGGCCAGTCGAGCTTGAGGCGCTTAGCCAGTGGCGCCAGCGGAAAGGAATACAGACAGAGGGGCCTGCTGAGAGCCCAGAGCAGGAGTAGGAGGGAGTCGCCAAACAGCCCCGAGGTGCCCAAGGTGCCGGAGGCGTATCTGGTGCATGTTATGAAGAGTAATGAAGGCTGATCACGACCCGAAAATTCAGGATTAAAGCTGCGGAACATTGCCCGCCTGGTGCGGTTGTTGCTGTTGTTCCAAAAGAAGGGAGGCGTGAGTGGAAGGATGCTTTGTAACACTTCCTTGTAATGTGACATTTCTAGAGCATGGCAAGGGCGTTTATGAAGGAATGTAACGATAGATACCTTATGCAGCGACGATACGGGCGGTTCTTTGCAAATGGAAACATGAGAGATGTTGTAGCAGTAATAACATGCGCAAGGGGATTATCATGGCCCTCACCATCACGCCTACAACCCCCAATGCTCGAGAGTGATCATGATACACAGAAACAGATTTCGTTGCTCGGTTGCTCTTCTAGACCGCTAAATCCGTATACGAAGGTATCTCACAAAAAGTCAACGCCCACGCAGCTATAACATTGTGATCCCCCAGTAAAAGCGGTATACAAGCTCTTATATATGCCTCCCCCTCTCACCCGTGATATCTTACATCTGATAAACGTCGTCTTCGAAGACTGGGAAGTTTCTCCCTCTGGCAGAATCTGCCCGGTACCTGCGCAGAAGCAGCTGCAAGGTGGCTGGGGCGGGTTGCTACCGAGGCATGCCGCTATCCTCCACCTTCTTGGTTTGAACGAATTGAGGCATTGGCGTGCGTTCAGGCGTAGTGCGCTCTGCGCACTTGTCTCTGGGTCGGTACAGAGTGGCAAACTCTATTCACCACCCCGGATTCCTCTCCGATGTTTCCGCGCCATTCTCTGTATCTGCACCACCATCGGCATTGAGAACAGTAGCCTTGATGTTCTCCACACTGTCTGGTTTTTTTGCCTTCTCCTCAGCCGACATTTTGACTGTAGCGCCATCAGAAGGGTTTTCGGTAGCCTTGTCTGCGATTTTCACGACGGCATGTTCGCCCTTCTTTCCCGCTACGTGGTCCGCTGGCATAGCGGAGGTGTCGTCTGTCTTCTTTCCACTGACATGGTCGGTTTGCATGACGACAGTGTCGTGGGACTCCTTGCTAGTACCTCCAGCTGCTGGTTTTGCTGCCTCTTTAGTGGCAGATTTTGGTTTGACGGGATCTGGCTTCTTCGCTCCCTGTCTCGCCAAATGGTCTGAGAATTCTTTCTGCGTGTCTTCACGACCTTCGAGTGGTACTTTGGCAGGGACTTTAGTCGGAGTTTTAGCAGGCGTATCCTCTATTGGCTTCGCTGCCTGCCTATTCATATGTGCTGCAAATTCTGATTGCGAGAAGTCGCTGTCGTCTTGTTGTTCCGTCGATATCGGTGTTTTGGGTGCCTCCTTAACCACTTGCTTGGAGTCGTCGCTCTCATAATCGTTCTTCTCTACCTCTGAAATGTCTGAAAATTGGTCTAAATTGAGATTGCAGAAAAGATCGTCAGCGCTCATCTGGTAGATCCAGATATCATCACTGCCCGCGCAACCACCGATTTCGCGTCGAAATTCTCCGGCAAAAGCGCTTGATAAGACATCGGACGAGGTATGAGAGAGTACGTTGCCTTCATGAGAGAGAAGTGGGATCTGGGAAAGGTCCGAAAGATCACCCGACTGGGGCAGGATGGATACGAGGTTAGTAGATAGTAGGGGAGCCTCGGTATGAGTTGAAGGTTTGGCGGGTTGTGCGGAGGCATCGGCTGTGAAGGGCTCATTTGGGTCAATAGTCGGCAGTGGTTGATCGGGGTCTGAGGAGGTGTGTGGTTGAGAAAATTCCTCGGGGGGTTGATAGAGTTCATTGTGGATGGTGGCAATGGATTCGGAAGTCGAAGAGAAATTGGGGTATAGAAGGGAGTATCCTCGCGCACGCATGAGCTCCTGTAGGTACTCCATCCATGATGGATAATTTTCACTGATGACCTTTTTCTGACGTGGGGTTTTGTAGTTCAGCGCGGAGAGGCGTGCGGCAAGGAACGAGTGAAATTCGATCCATTTGTCCCCAAAGTAGAGAGCTGCGTTGCTGTTGGGAGACTGCCAGAGAAAGTGGGTCGCCCGGCCAGGCTGTTCAGGAACGCCTTGAACGTAAGGGCGTTCCAGAAGGGGAGGTGTGAAGGATTCAGTGTCATTGAGGTGGTGAGAAGGAAGTTCGAGGCTAAGGCCCATGAGGTTGTTGGGCTCTTGAGAGAACTGGCCTTGGGAGGAATGTCTGTATTCGAGGATATTATACATAAGATAATGATAGTAAAGTGGTGAAAGTTCGGCTTGAGGAGAAAGTAATAGAATATGGGAGTCTCTGGGTCTTGCGGGATAGAAGGACTCGACGAGGTGTACAGCTGCTTCCTCTGCTGTCGGATATCGCCGTGGAATGCTATGTCGAAGAGTGACCTGCGATACGTGAGGTGCTCCGGACCAGTCTATCGGAGGCCAAACCAGGTTCTGCACAAAGTTCCAAGTTGGCGGATCTATATCGGTCGGGAGCTCGAGCCTGAGGTGCGGACGTCGAGAGCCAAAATAATCGGCTGCCTCAACCGTTTTCAGTAGCCGGATCAGAGAACCTGACGAGCCTCGAGGAGCATGAATAAGGAGGTCAACGTAGGTTGTATGCCACGCTATGGTTTGATTTAGCAATTGCAGAAACAAATACAGAGAAAAGAGTATTAAACACACCAGCTAGAGAGCCACTATCCAGCCGTGTGATCCACATAAGGTTCGTAGCAGCGTCTGTTGGAAGCTCGATCACCGACTTGCCAATTTCAAGGGCCTTGCTTCTCAGAGCCTTGGTAAAGAATGCGTCTTCTCTATTTGGATCGTCTGTGAGAATGACCTGTGGACGTACGAAAGTTTGTATATGCCCCATGCCTGCGCCAACACTGGTCTCCATGCGGGACTGGGAGCTAACTTGAGAAGAATCTGGGCGAGCATCTGTGAGTCAGGTCAGACCAGTCCGAGACTATGTTCTGCAATAGCCCTACCATGCCAGTTAACTTTGCATTCTCCAGTGACACCATTGATGAGCATCATTTCTTCCATTGCAAGGTCGTCTCGTCCTAGAAAGGCGAAATGCACGTTGTTCCTTTCCCACCTAGCCATTTCACAAGCAATGGGAATCATCTCTGCCGCACTCTTGAGGTTCGATGCCGCGAACAAAACATTCTTATTGACTCCAGCATGACCGATCAGTCGTACGACTGCATGCAGAGAAGTAGCCAACTTATAAAACGTGATTGGACCGTCGTAGTAGTACTTCTCGGCTGGAGGCTGCCTTTCTGGCTTTGGCAATTTTGCTGTGGGCTGTTCAAGACGAGGAGATTGGAGACTTCCTTGGATTGGTACCCTGGAGTCAGGTCTTTGAGATGCAGGACCCAGATCCGTGGGTATATTGTGGACGAAGAGGTATATTATGATGCAGGCGAGCAGGCCATAGAGCGCGCTTCTTCCCCGAGCACGAGGCGCTGCTTTCCGAACAGGCCATATAGAAGGCAATAATCCATCCTTAGCCCGCCTGTGATCATCGTCTTTCTTTCCAAGCTCTTCGTCGCCGGCGAAAATACGCCCCAGCGAGAGCATCTGCATATCCCCGTTGGGCTATCCAAAGCTCGCAAGGAGCCCAGCACACATACTCCAGCATACGTAGATACCAATTGGTAAGCTGTTGAGGGAATCCCACAATGAGCTCTGTTCACAGATGTTCCGGCGCAAATAGAAAGGCCTACAAGGCTACAACGTGATTAACATCCTTGCAGCCTTGTAGGTATTTTAGTACACTAGCGTATAAGCAAGCGGCACGTTTTGATACCCTGGTAGGCTTTCGTCTTAAGGTATGCTTTTATCTGATGAGCTCTAACAAAATCATAAGATACAGCTCGATCTAGTACACCTATTTTTGTTAGCACACAGGAAGACAGACGTTGAGACGTTGGATGTGGCCTTCCAGATAGTTGGCGGCTTGTACGATTTGTCCGATACCGACTTTACGAAGTTAAGGTACACTTTGTCAACAAATTACAGAGATGGAGATCGATCCTGATGGCCATCGTGGCACGAAGAGAAAAGCGGTCGATAGTGGCTCTGTTGGACAAGCCCCTAAAAGAATCAAGGTAGAAGATCAGGATCAGGATCATAGCCATAAGCCACGGCTGATGGTCTTGGCCAGGCACTTGATCAAGATGTGGTAAACAAGATTGCAGCAGGAGAGATTATTGTTGCACCTGTTCACGCTTTGAAAGAACTCATTGAGAATGCGGTTGATGCTGGCTCAACGTCTCTGGAGATACTTGTTAAAGATGGAGGTCTAAAGCTACTTCAAATCACAGACAATGGACATGGTATAAATGTCCGTCAAGCATGTTTCAGCTCAATGCTTACAAAATCATGACTGATAAATCTCTTAGAAAGACGACCTGTCAATACTCTGTGAGAGATTCACAACTTCGAAGCTCAAGTCCTTCGAGGACTTGAGCGCCATTGGAACCTATGGTTTCCGCGGCGAGGCATTAGCCAGTATAAGCCACATTGCCCATCTCACTATCACTACGAAGACAGCAGATTCGAGTTGTGCTTGGCGCGCCCATTACAGCGACGGAAAACTAGCTCCAGCCAAGCCTGGGCAAAGCGCTGAGCCAAAACCCACAGCCGGTCGAGGTGGTACCCAGATCACAGTAATTTCACCGATTGCGTTTTTCTAAATTTCCACTGATATTGATGTAGGTCGAGGATCTGTTCTATAATGTCCTATCCCGTCAGAAGGCTTTCAAGTCGCCCAGTGAGGAGTATGCAAAGATTCTCGACGTTGTGGGACGCTACGCTATCCATTGCTCGGGCGTAGCCTTTTCCTGCAAAAAACACGGAGAATCTGCAATGGGTATCTCTACACCTTCAAATGCCAGTACTGTTGACAGCATTCGGCAAATCCACGGAAGTGCTATTGCCAATGAACTCATCGAATTCATCGTCAGTGATGACAACTGGGGCTTTAAAGCATCAGGCTGGACGACTAACCCCAATTATCACGTCAAGAAGACGATGCTACTTCTCTTTATCAATCATCGCTCTGTGGAATCCTCGGCAATTAAAAAGGCTATTGAACAGACTTATTCGGCATTCCTACCCAAGGGCGGCCATCCATTCGTCTATTTAAGCCTTGAAATTGACCCTCAGCGCGTCGACGTCAATGTTCATCCAACCAAGCGTGAAGTCAATTTCCTTAACGAGGACGAAATCATCGAAAGTATCTGTGACGAGATACGTGTAAAGCTGTCCCAAGTCGACACTAGCCGAACATTTATGACCCAGTCTCTCCTCCCTGGCGCTAAGACTCCTGTATCAAGCTTTCCAAAGACCCAACCCGAGAGTCGAAAATCTATGCAAAAGACTCCTTCGTCTTCCTCCATATCTTCAAAACCTCTGGAGAATAACCTTGTCCGCACAGATCCTAACCTTCGCAAAATAACCTCGATGCTTCCTCCTTCTACCAGTCTATCGACTGGCCCTTCAACGCAGTACATCGTGTCTCCCCGTTCTTCAACCCATTGTCGTCTCACCACAGTGAAGGAACTCCGGTCTGGAGTCCGCGATGCAATGCATGCCTCACTCACAGAGGTTTTTGCATCTCATACGTATGTTGGTCTCGTTGACCCACGCCGCCGTATTGTTGCTATTCAAGGCGGCGTTAAGCTTTTCCTTGTTGACTATGCAATGATCTGCAATGAGTATTTTTACCAGCTGGGCCTTACAGATTTTGGCAATTTTGGTTCTATCAAGTTCGAGCCGGCTCTTGATATAAACACGCTTATTGGCATAGGCATACAATACGAGAGATCAATCAATCCTGATGAAGGGGTCGAGTGGGACGAAGTGGCAGAATTGGTCACCAAGCAGCTCATAGCTCGTAGGGAGATGTTGCTAGAGTATTTCTCGCTCGAAGTCACACCCGAAGGCGAGCTCGTCAGCATTCCTCTCCTGTTAAAGGAGTACACGCCCAGTCTGGCCAAATTACCGCGATTCCTTATGCGCTTGGGTCCATGCGTAGACTGGAACGACGAGAAAAACTGCTTTCATAGTTTCTTGACTGAGCTGGCGGCATTCTATACTCCAGAGCAGTTACCTCCAGCGGAAGAAGACGACATGAGCACAAATATCGAGGAAGATACAGCCGCCGATGATAGCATTGGGAAGAAGACAGAGGAGCTTGGGCGGGTCTTAGAGCATGTTCTCTTCCCTGCATTCAAGTCGAGATTGATTGCTACTAAGGGATTGTTGAAGGGAGTAGTAGAGGTGGCAAATCTGAAGGGGCTGTATAGAGTTTTTGAAAGATGCTGAGAAATTAGCCCTTTGCTTGTGTCATGCTCCGGAAGATTTCGCAGCTCAAACGTTCGAATGTTAGAACATAGATAGTATTACAAGTATAGTCTTAGTGTCTCTGTTAAAGTCTATCGTAAATTTGATAGCTATTGTTGGACTCACAGTAAAGCTTCCGGGCTTTTCCATCTCTACGAAGAACTGCTCGGGCCGAGAGCCACAAGGTATCACGCTTACGTTCTCACCGCATCGACCGCCTGAAGACCTATCAACCATAGCTTCTAACCTTGACGTAGACGGAGCGGCAGCGATGGGATCAACGGTTACCCAAACAGAAGCGATCACTGCAGAAAATGTGATACGACTTTTTCCCGATGTCAACACCACTTTGGCCAGTGATCACAAGGTTCCAACGAGCGATAACGATCTAGCTGGTTACGATGAGGAACAAGTTCGACTCATGGAGGAGGTGTGCATCGTGTTAGATACCGATGATAAGCCCATAGGGAGCGCAAGCAAGAAAGTCTGTATGTGCTCTACCACCATACTTTGCGCCTGTTGCTTGCTGACCGCTTAAAAGGCCATCTCATGAAGAACATCAACGACGGACTATTACATCGCGCCTTCTCATGTTTCCTCTTTGACTCGCAGAACCGACTACTCTTACAACAAAGAGCCTCCGAAAAGATCACTTTCCCCGACATGTGGACAAATACCTGCTGCTCGCACCCACTGGGCATTCCGGGGGAGACTGGAGCGGATCTGGACACGGCTGTGCAAGGTGCTCGAAGGGCAGCTCAGAGAAAACTAGATCAAGAGCTTGGAATCAATGCTGAACAGGTGCCCATAGAGAAATTCCAATTTCTTACTCGGATACACTACAAGGCGCCAAGTGACGGCAAGTGGGGAGAGCATGAGAGTAAGGTGTTGTCTGTTCTAGGCTAAAGTGCTTGGGTTCTGACGAGATGTCCCTCAGTTGACTATATTCTATTCATCAAAGCCGACGTCGACCACACCCCAAATCCCAATGAGGTACAAGATTCCCGATATGTTTCGGAGGCGCAATTAAAGACAATGTTCGAAGACAACACGCTCAAATTCACTCCGTGGTTCAAGCTAATCTGCGAATCGATGCTGTTCGAATGGTGGGATCACTTGGACCATGGGCTCGATAAGTACAAGGGAGAAGTTGAGATTAGGAGAATGTGATGATGGCGCTTCTCTGGTGTGCGCATCCCGTCGTCTTCACTTCCACAAGCTTTGCAGAGCTTGGCGGGCTTTAGGGAATGATGATAGCTAGCTAGTTATGCTAGTTATGCTAGCCGAAGATACTGAGGGGACCCTCAACGGTTTACCGTACTCTACCCTGTTCTCGATCTTGCTTGATCAAAGGGCGTGACATTGGCAGCTATACCCCCTGAAGCATGCGCAACCGAATAGAACCGTCAATCAGCTTCCAGTGATGATCTGCACTGCCAGTTGTGCATAGAGACCACAACGCTAAGGCTCGGAGAATTTCCCGAAATTTGCTTTGAGCCTCTCGAGACATGCTGTACAAAACATAACGGGCGTGCGTGTCGTTCTCGTACTTGCTGGCAGTCATATCCTATCATGAGTGCAGGCGTCTCTTATCAGCCAAAAGTACTGTGAAGTAAGCAGACTATTGGGTCCCAACAACGGCATCCCAGCAGTTCCAGCCGCTCATGCACCTGTCGCCCGCCTATCGCACGGGCCGTCCGGAAGACCCTTCATCACGAGGTGATTCGTTTCGAAGTCCGCATCTGCATTCTGCAAAGTGAACATCAAAACTCCCAACCGCCGCTTTACACAAGTACTTTTCTCCGCCATAGATGTTCTACATCTTTATCTACCGTGGATTATCTCGTTAACTCCCAAACCTGATTTATTGAAAATAATTCGACCAGTGGCCAAACACGAGATCTTCGGCCAGATATCTTGTGACGTCTCAACTTCTTTCAGGATTCATTGATCGCTCCTAGAAATCTGACATCTTCTTTCATCTCTTCGAATTCGTTGCTTCCGTATACGGTGAAGAATCACCAGCCAAGCGTTTCTCCCCTCTTCCAACCTCTCTATCCTTCAACATCTGCGTTGATGTCGGTTGATACACGCCAATCTCTTACCTGCTTGCGTTATCCGTCCCGCTTTGAGACGGTCTCGAGATCCCAATTGTCTAAACAGCATACGGGAGATTTAACAAGACCAATTGATCGTCATTGAAGCTTCAACCAGCACTCTCAGACGGCCACGTACGTTCTCCACTTCAAGCCAACCATTCAATTGTTGACCTTTGTGATCAGAATTGTTTGTTGTGGTACGATCGAATGCAAAAACATTGCCAACACATCAAACACGTTTGCAAAAGACAATCAGGAGAATGTCTCAAGGTTTATTCGGAAACGTAGTCAAATTGGAGAAGTTGGGTTCGGCGATCACTATTGAAACTAGAACCACCATGCCGCAGATGAAACCTTCTGTGACAAAGGATAGCGAGGACCTTCGCATTCTCAAATTACATGAATACAAGGAAGCAGCGCAAACTCTTGCAGAAGCGTTTTGGGAAGATGATGTCGCCATGTACTTCATCGAGACTGGCGATCGCATTTTGACCACTCAGCAAAAGTGGGACCTGCACGTTAGCATCCTGGAGAAAATAGTATACGCTCATTGCCTCAAAGGATTAGTGACTACTGTAGGTCCAAACTACCAATGCGTAGCTCTCTGGTGAGTCTCTCACGACCGAAACTTTAACTTCCTATATCTGATCGTGGGCCATGGAGACAGGTTACCACCTGGGACAATGGCAGATGACTTCTTCACCAAATTGCGCAGCGGCTTGTGGAGACTGGGTTTCGAATTATCCGCCGAAGGCAAGAAGCGCTTCTTTGACGAGTTTCTTCCCCTGTTACACGAAACAAAAAAAGAGGTCTTAGGGGAACTGGACAATAACTCTTGGTATCTCGTGTATATCGGGACCAAAACCAGTTCAAGAGGTCAAGGTTTCGCAAAGACCCTTATCAACGACATCAAAGAACAGGCAAGTCACACTAGAGATCTTTGTGAACGCTTTATGTTCCAGCATAGGCTTACAGAGTGCCTTCTGCTCTCCTCGAGAATATGAACTTACCTGTAATGCGTAGGCGGACACAACAGGCCACACCATTTACCTGGAGAGCAGTAACGAACACAACCCGGTAATCTATGAGAAATTGGGCTTTGAGAGGGTAAAGAAGATCCATTTGAAAAGAGCGCAGAAGCCTGTCGAACTGGATGTCATGGTTCGGCACCCTTGCCCGCTGGCGGCAGGTCGAAGTACGGGATACAAAGGCGGACAGTGAGTTTTCTCAGTCTTGTCAGTGCTTGAGGCTTGCCGAGCGGCAGCTCATACTGTGGTAGGCACGGTACCCCTTTATCAAACAGCACCGGCTGGTGTGACTAATTCGGCCTCCGGCTCGAGGGCCCGGGTAGTCAATATCTTCTGGGTACAACTGAGTGTTCTAAATGGTTAAAAGGTAAAGCAAGATTGTGTTTGGGATTTTCGAGGCTGGTCGTGCGTGCTTTTGACTCTTCTTGATTGGCCATGACACTCTTTAAGTATTGCTTCAAGTGCTTTTCATTTTGTTACATGGACGCTCTCTAGCAACTTCACAAAGTCATGTAGCTCAACCATGCATGCAGTGGAGAGGGATTCCCTGGGCATTCGGTCTATCGGTCCTTCTACCGCAAATACAAAGGTTATACGGTCTTCCGATGTCAATGTTTCATCAATCACCATCAACTCTGAAAACTTGGCCTTGAGAGGTTTGAGATCAGAAATCATACCTTTCCGTAGTCTTGCAACGATTTCCGCGCCACGATGAGGTTATCGTTGCCGCATTGGAGCTTGATTCTCCATTCCGGAGGCCAAGGGGCTTTGCAAGCCAGGCTACCTAGTTAAGGCATGGTGCGAGCGTATAGGCATCCGAGAGCACGCAACTTACGTCACAAAGACCTACCTATAGGTTGGTATTCTCCTTTCAAGAAGACATCGCAATTCCTTTGTTGAAGTACAATCCTCAACACTGACGTACGTCTCATCATCTCTGTTGAGCCGCATTTGTCGACAAGAACAACACGCAGACGGCCACTATCGCCGTAGCCACAATCGTGAATACCTGCTCCCATGGCATTAGCCGTCCTGTGTCTTTCCACTTCCCATTCCACCTCTGCCCCATAGAAGAGCAGAGCCCAGCACTTACAACCTGCGTCTTCCACCCACTCTGCACCAATGCCCTCCTCCTCGAGTACTTCTCCACTGTCTTTATATAATTCGCCACCCCACTAATCAAGCACGCCAAGCTCAGCAACCAGAACAGCAGTCCTACCGGCAGCGCTACTCTCCTCTCCACCGCCGTCGGTTGCGATTTCAAGTGGAAGGATATGACGATGGCGACGCTGACAATCGACATGTAGATGGAGAGGCGCAGCCAGGAGAGAAACGTGCGCTCGTTGGCGCAGTGGTCGCGGGCATCGGACGAGTCGTTGGGGAAGAGAAGGGGGTTGAAGAGTGGCGGGAGGAGGAAAGGGTGGCGGGGGGAGGTGCTGTTTCAGTGGAGACGTCAGTTGATTTCTTTCGTTGGCAGAAGTAGTGTTTAGCCTGAAGCACGAGATGGGAGGGCGTGGGACTTACGGATCTATATCCACGCCGGGGTGCAGGGATAGGAGGTTACTGAACGAGGTTGGCGGAGCCATGGTTGGGTCGCAGTTGCGGTTGTTCTCAGATTAAGGTCAAGTAACCCGTACATCAAGGGCTATAGTAGATAGGTATTCGTCTGACGGACATGATCGCTGCTGAAGAAGTGGTCAGTCGTAACGATCCCTTATGACATGGTGGGGTAGCCAGAACCGCGGAGCGGGAGTAGCCGAAAATGTGGGGTTTAGCCTCGATACTAATCGAATCGGACAACGGCATGCTCAACGGATTCTTCTGTGCTGCTACTCCTAAGTACGCATCATTTGGGGACTTTCCAGCGGCCTTTAGAGCGTTTACCAAGACTCAAAGGAGTCAACCATACCGTCAAAGGCACTGATTATGACTTCGAACAGATAGCATTCAGTTCCGGTAGCTCCACATCCAAGATGTCCTCCCCCAAAGCCCCGAGTCCTCCGCCCTCAGCACCAGACCTCGACATCTTGGGTGACCAAATCACCATTCATCCCAGCGGCTATGTCGATCCCCAATCTTCACAAGATGCCAATCCCGAACAGAACCTCGTCGAGCACATGGCTCGTTTCCGGGAATCTCCCTTGGACTTCCTCAGGGAAGTAAGCCTCCACGTCTCTGGCACAGGATGGCGAGCCTATGATGATCCTATCGGCCAACCAATATACTACTCAGGCTTTACAGAAAACATGAGGGCGATGGTCATGAGGACGCCAATGCTTATGCGGCGGATTGAGGAGTTGGTGGCAAAGAGGGTCGAGGTCGAGGAAAAGGAGGGGCTGTTGGGGGAGGGTGATGAGAGGATCAGGAGAGCTGCGCAGAGGCGGAAGGAGGTTAAGATGAGTTTGCAGAAGGTAGCGACGGATTTGACGGACAGGATGATATTCAAGCCAGAAAGCAAGAGGTTTATTCGGGGGGCGTATTATCTTTGCACGCAATTGCTAACTAGGGCATATCATCAAGGTATGAGCTTTCCATGATATAATAGTCTTTCGGGGAGCTAGCTGATTGTAATGAAATTGCAGGCATTCATGTCTCCAGCGAGGAAGTCCTCCGTCTACGATCGGTCGCGGAACAAGCAGCAAAGAAAAAGTACTCTATCATCTTCCTACCGTGTCATAGATCACATGTCGACTACGTTTCAATGCAGATTATATGCTTCCGCCTAGGCATAGCTTTACCGACAGTCATAGCTGGGGACAATCTGAACCTTCCCGTCGTTGGCTCCTTTCTTCAACATGCAGGCGCTATGTGGATAAGACGAAGCTTTGGCAACGACGCTCTATACACTACTCTCGTTCAGTCATATATCGATACTTTGCTACAGAATGGCTTCAACATGGAGTGTTTTATCGAGGGTGGACGATCGAGAACCGGCAAGCTCTTGTCGCCCAAGTTCGGGATATTAAGTTTCATTCTTGATAGTGTTCTATCTGGTCGTGTGGATGATGCGATCATTTGCCCGGTCAGCACGCAGTATGATAAAGTCATTGAGACAGAGTATTTTTACCCCTTTTCTAAGCTTGTATCCAGTCCACTAACTCTGTCGCAGATCATACGTCAGTGAACTACTTGGTCAACCGAAACCAAAAGAGACTCTCCAGGATTTCCTTTCTTCGTCTTCGGTGCTTTCACTACGGTTGGGGCGCGTCGATGTTCGTTTTCATGAACCATGGAGTTTGAAAGGCTTTATTGCCAACCAGAGAGCTCGTGTAATGCAGTCATCGCCAACAGGGGGCTTGAAAGATCCTCAAAGCTCTGAGAGCAGGGTTCGTCTACTGAGAACGTTAGGCTTCAAGGTCCTCTCAGACATTAACGCTGTGTCGGTCGTCATGCCTACGGCTTTGATCGGCACAATACTACTCACACTACGAGGCCGAGGCGTCGGTCAAATTGAACTCGTACGTCGGGTTGAGTGGCTGAGTGACCGTGTAAGGAGCAAAGGAGGCAGAGTGGCTCATTTTGGAGGCGTTTCCACGCAAGTAGTTGTCGACAGAGGCTTGGAAGTGCTAGGCCCTAGCTTGGTCGGCGTTGTTGAAGGGTTAGCCGAGACAACATATTACGCTGTTGATAGGTTCCAATTGTCATTCTATCGGAACATGACCATTCATCTGTTCATATCGGAGGCTCTTGTGTCTGCTGCAATGTACACTCGCGTCAAGCGAGGTGGTGGTCCTGATACGCAGAGGATAGAATTCAACACTTTGTTTGACCAAGTGTCTTTCCTCTCTCAGGTCAGTGCCTTGGCCAGAAAATCTTCCCTCCCTTGCTAAACTTCGTAGCTCTTCCGCGGCGAATTCATCTACCCTACAACGGGTATTCAGAATAACCTAGAGAAGACCCTCAAAGGCCTTGAGGCAGACAAGGTCATCACACTCACCCGGGACGCCACTGGCAAAATCCAAGCAGCAGAGCTCAGCGACACCGAAAGAGCCCGAGGCCGAGAAAACTTCGACTTCTACTGTTTCCTCATCTGGCCCTTTGTCGAGTCGACCTGGCTCGGCGCCGTATCCCTAATGGGCTTGACCCCACCTCAAGGCCAAAATTCCGACATCTGGGTCGACCTCAACCACGCGCAGGACAAGGCACAGCTAGTAAGCTATCACCCACTTCGGTGTCAGAAGGCAGTAGTGAACTAAAAGCATCCCTACAGCTTGGAAAAACCTTGTACCACCAAGGCGATCTCTCCTATTTCGAAGCCGTGAACAAAGAGACGCTGAAGAACGCGTTCCAGCTTTTCGAAGAAGAAGGCATTGTCATGCTAGCCAAAAGCAAAGAGACGAAGAAGTCCGCTACCATCAAACTTGCGCCGGCATGGACGCCGGACCGTGATGCCGAGACTGGAGACATCGTGCCGCGAGGCAAGCTGTGGGACTTTATCGAAACGATTGCTTTGTCGAGAAGAGAAGGGCAAGTCTTCTTTTTTCTCAATAATCCTCCCAACAGTCCTGCGCATTCTTTTTGCTAATTCAGTGTATGTAGGAAAAACCGGCGCGACGGCGCTACAGTCAGCACGCGAGTGTTGGCGCTGGCGGACACGATTGGGCGTGCGTTGTTTGCCAGTGCCGCGGCTGTGAGTACGAGCGAGGGTGTGTCGCCGAAGAAGAGGCGGAGGAAGGAGATACAGACGAGGGCGAGGCTATGATGGCTTGAGAGGGAGTTTTTCCCATGTTGGTCTGGTCTGGTCTGGTCTGGTCTATATATCCTTTTTCCCCAATTACGCTCTTACCTCCTTCTAGTTTTTCTCTCTCATGTAATCATTCAGCGATATGCTTTATGGTCGTTTTGCCAAGCTTATGAAAGATATATATTATATATATTGCGCTTCAGAAACATTTTTCTTCTCTCGAAATTCGTCAACATCTGTACATATTATCATAAAGATAAATTCCCAACCGTTTTAAAAAAGGCTAGAAATAAAGGAATTTTTACCACAATTTTTATATATCAAACCACCACATCCTCAATCGAAAACCCCCTTTCCCTCTTTCTTCCCCCTCCCCAAACAATAAACACTCCATCCCACTCTACTCCTTCCACAACCCTAACTCTTCCCACGCACCACAAACGCCGCCACAAGAAGCCCCAGACTTTGAACCAACCATGAATAACCGTCATAAAAGCACAAGCGGCACTTATTCCAGTTAGAAAAACCCTTTGGAGTATATATAATCTTTATCCCTCCTCACTTTTGGTTGTGGGGGGGGGGGGGGGGGTTGTTCCGAGCTGCACTTGTGTATTATCTCTATCTGAAACGATCCGAAGATTTGAAAAATATCTCCGAGAAAAGAAGAAAATATCCAGTGGCATCTTCCGCCCCTCGAACCGCTTTCCTCCTCGCCCTCTCTCTCTCGTGCTCCGGGCTCCGGGCTCCACCTGGCTAAGGTACTCGTTCCCCTTTACGCCACCATCTCTCTCCTAATTCGAAACGGCCGGTGTATCGATGGGGGTGCGTCTTGCTGCTCGGTTGTTTGATGCGAGTGGTAATGCGTGGTTTTGTGTTGAGGTTTGGGTTTTTGTGTGGAAAGGCGCAGGAGGAGGGGGAGGGTTGTGGAGGAGATGGTGGAGGTGGTCGGTTGGTTGTAGTGTAGTGGGAGGTCGACGGGGATTTATTTGGGGGGTGTAGCACTTGTGTTTGCGGTTGCTTGGTGGTCGGGCAGTGGGGTCTGGGGTACCGGGAGCGGGAGGGGGAGATCTGGATATGGACGGTCGCGGTTTCCGGTGACTTGCAGGAACTGGTTGTGTGGATTGGGCAATCATGCAGCCCAAGCTCATGAAAATTTACTCATGAAAGTCGTCATATTCATCTCCTCGCCCAGTCTCTCACTTCCTCCTCTGCGGCCTCGCAGACTTCTCCTTCCTCTTCTCCTTCCTCCTTCTCTCCCTAGTCACATCGTCCACTCCCTTCACCTCACCCCTCCCATTCCCATCCCTAAACCTCCCGATCCTCTTCTCCTTCGCCGCCTCCACCATCTTTTTCCGCTTATAGTAATCATCGCGATATCTATCCGCCTCTTTCGGCGCCTTTTCCACTTTGTGCTTAAACCGCTTGCCCCCGCCTCGATTCGCCGCATTCGCCGCTGTCTCCGTCTCCCCTGTTCTGGGTAGCCTGTCAACCTTGTTCGCCTTCCGCCACGCGTCAAACCGCCCACTACGGAAACTCGCAGCGATTTTCTGCCCGCTTTCCCCGCGGATCATCTTGCTTCCCTTTGAGCCATCCTCATCATTAGCGCGCTCAACGTATTTCTTGCTTTTCTTGTCCCAGCGCATGCCGCGCGGTTTGCTGGGTTCTGCGAATGCTTTTGCGCCGTCGTCGTTGCCGAGGTCCATGACCACGCCACGAGCGGCTTGGACAAAGTTGGAGTTTTGGGAGGCAGTGTTGTAAGAGCCGGAGTGGACGCCGTAACCACGATCTTCAGCCAGATTGAGAGTGGAGGGGGTGTACGACATGAAGAATTCGGAGTCTTTCCATCCACTGTTGTTTTTGCTGCCTTTACCAATGGTAGGTTGTGAGAAAGTTACCTCAAGCTCTTCCTCAGATGCTGAGTCCATGTCTGCGTCAAGGTCTGGTGGACTCATTTCATCTTCTGCGGCTAGTACGATATGGTGTGCTTCAGTGTCATTTTCTTGGGTTCCATCCTGCGTTTGTACGTTCTTTCGTCGCTTGGCCTCGATGGTTCCTCGTCTTTTCTTCATGATTCCTGCCGTCTCTCCAGCTGCACCTCGCTTCCCAATTTCAAAGACTGTTTCTTGCGGTCTGAAACCGCTTACTCTAGCGAGCATCTTCTCTCTTTCCATCTCCATATTGGTTGTGGCATCATCAAATAGGGGATGCAACGCCATCCATGTCTTCGATGCCGTCACTTCTTTAGCTCTTCTAGCACTTTCGCTTGAAGCGGCATTGCGAGTCTTGAGATATAGCTTTTCACCTTTGCCTGCCACTGACCGAAGGGCTGCGAGATCTATATCCTCATCCAGCACCTTACTTACCCACTCACAGTTGGTTTCAAGACGATCTCTGACAACGCTACCAACAACAACGTCGTCGACAAAATTTACTGAAGCTCCTCCGTCTCGTCCTAAGACTAGACGTTTGCCGAGGAAGAGCTGCAGGTCCAGGAGATAAGGAGTATCGGACTCTCGAACCAGACTGTAGCTCCATCCCTTTTGCCCAGCTCTAGCCGTTCTGCCCACTCGATGCACGAAGATTTTAGGCTGAGCAGGGAAATCATAATTGATTACATTGGCGAGTACAGGAATATCAATTCCTCTTGCAGCAACATCCGTTACCACCAGGATGTTGGTCATGCCAGTTCGAAAATCCTGAACTTGCATTTTCCGCGCAGTCTGATCGAGAGATCCATATGCGTGCGAAACTGCGAAGCCTGACTCGCGTAAGAGAGCTGCAAGGTAGTCTACGGAGTGTTTAGTTGCCGCGAAAACTATAGTTGAATGAGCAGTTGGCGATTCGCGTGGTTTCACACCCTCAAGTTCGCTGCGTTTTCTTTTCTTGCTCGCCTTGGCTGCATCCACCTTAGCTTGAAGCGCAGCCTCCGTCTGCCCGGTAGGAATTTTAATAACGTCGTTCAGTATGTGCAAGAGAGCGCCCTCTTTCTCAGCGCTCTTCATTGTGAAGAAAACGCTTTGGAGGTCGGGGGAGACCTTGCTCTCCGCATCGAGCCGCACCAGATTCGGTTCCCGTAATCCAGCTCTAGCAAATTCCACAAGTGATTTAGGTAACGTCGCAGAAAACAAAAGAGTCTGCCTTGACTCCGGTAAGGCATGAAGAATCTCGGTCAACTGAGCAGCAAATCCCATTTCGAACAAGCGATCAGCCTCATCAAAAACCACATAGCGTACTGATGACAAGTCCAGCCCCATCTCTACCTTGAGATGTAGAAATCTCCCGGGTGTAGCGATCAAGATGTCAGGATTTGCAGACATGAAACTGAATTGCTCCTCTAAGGAATCGCCACCCACGAGCAATACACACTTGAGATCTGTTCCTCTGCCAAGTTCCTTTACGACCTTAAGGGTCTGTAATGCGAGTTCTCTAGATGGCGAAAGAATAAGAGCTCTTGCTCCTACTTTTGCGCTGTGGCTTTTGAGCTTCTCAATCATTGGAACAACAAAAGCTGCAGTCTTGCCCGATCCAGTCCTGGCCATGCCCACGACATCTTGGCTGTCAAGAACCAGAGGAATAGTTTTCCGTTGTATAGGCGTTGGCACTGAGAAGCCTTTTCGCGTAATGGCCTTGAGCAGATTGGAATTTAAGCCCATGGCTTGAAAGCCACCGCCTTTCTTGACGCTTCTACCTTTTAGATTGGACGCCTTGCGATTTGATGTAGCTTGCGTCTCGGCAATGAAACCTGCATCATCTGAGTCACTTCCGGCTTCGAGATCCAACATACCCTCTGACGCAAGCATTCGCGCTTTGCGATCAGGATGCTGTTGCGCCACCACATCTTCGGAATCAGAGCCACTGCCATCGCCAAAGAGTGTTTTGGAGATGTCCACCTCGTTTTCTGAGACCGCTGGCGAGGGCGCTCGATGAGGCATTGGAAGTCCAACAAAACACGATGAAACAGATAGCTTTCTAATAGCGATTCATTCAATCATACGGCGAACTTGAATTCACAAGGTCTCTAAGAATTTAAACGCTCGGGCCGAGGTTAGAGTAGCCGGTCCAAGCGCGGGACGCACCACTTTACACGTCTCCCAGGTTTCAGCACGCGATGGATAATCAACATTGGTTTGCGTAGGCAGCAAATTCAGGCTATCGGGCTTCATAAACAACTCAACTACCCTCATAGACATGAACACGAACAACACTGTCCCTATCCGCTTCTGGCCTCGAAGGTGAGCAGCGGCTGCTTTAATAATCCGATAGCAATGTTGTACCGCCAATCAGCTCCTTCCTCATGCTTTCATGCGTCTTACTACCCGACTTCTGAGTACAGCTCGCGAGGTCGCTACAGCAGTGTCGGTGGGTTGTCAGCTCAGAGGCAGAGCTGGCTCCTACAAGGTTTTGGAGCGATTCTCCAAGGACAGAGATGTCTGGAAAGCTATGTGAGCTACCATATCATTCCACCATATACGATATGTGCTTGTTGCTGTTCTTGACTCAACAAACGCTGTGATAAGAACGCTCGTCAAGTGGTCATCAAGAGAGCCCCGCACCACCTCTTGAGCATTGAGCGCGATATCCTCGAGAGTGTTTAAGTTCAAGGTCACACATGCATTCGTCAAATGATCGATAGTATCGAAGATCCTCCCTCCTTGGTGTTGGAGTACTTAGACGGCAACTTGTTGAACGTTTGCAGCTAAGAAAGACTAGAATGCACAGACGTAAAACTCGTGGCTCGCACTGTACTTAAAGGGCTCGCAGCGCTTCATGAGAACGGCTTTGTGTATACTGGTTAGTGGGTATAATCTTGCATGCCGTTCGAATTGCTTCCTAATGCATAGTTGACACAGATGTTAAGTCTGATAACGTTCTCATCAACTACGGCAATGACGGCACGCGCTTCGGCAGAGTTCCCTTGGGAGACTGCGGCGATGTACATCGATTCAATCCAAACGCAGATTCCCTTGAGGCAGGTCACACAATCAGCGCAGCAGTTTTCAGGAGTCCCGAGGCACAATTGAATCTCAGATGAGGACCGTCAACGGACATATGGTCTCTTGAAGCAACAGTACGTATTTGATCGAGGCTCCTATCAGACATCCCGTACTGATTAATTCAGCTGATCAGTCTCACATTCGGCGGAAACTGACACATTTGCAAGCCCGTAGATGGCATTTGATGATGAACATTGTGGATTCTGAATGCTTGTCGAACAAATTAAACATTTCGGACCTTTCAATGACAGTTTCGAGGAGATCGCGGCCGCAGAACGCCTAGCAATCTGCACGAGTGCAATCGTCTACATTCAGGAGAACAAAAAGTGGCTTCCGTTCTGCAAGTCTGAAGATGACGAACATGCACGGCCGGACAGAGATTTCATCGCTAAGATGATAAAACTGGATCCAAGGGACAGACCAACGGCAAAGGAGCTTTTGCAGGACGCGTGGTTCAGATAACACAAACTGTACATGTAAGAAGTAGACAATGTAAATGTAAGAAAAGAGAGTGTACATCTTGAGTTCCCTAATGCAATAACTCATTCGTGTATAAACCTATATTTTTAAAAACTCACGAAACTGTTGTAACATGTTTTCTAGAATTTAATTTAGAGAAAAGTAAGTCTTTAGCCTATGTTTAATAGTACCAATTATCTAGTAGAGATTGGAACTTTTCTCTACAAATTTGTATGAGTTTTAGTGGATATCGTTTGACTCGGGGTTCAACGACTTTTAACCGACCCTCGCGAACGTCCCATTTGCAGCTTTTTAACTCTACGTCAATAGAGTATAATCGGGGAAATCTTTAGGATGGGTAGGTATTTTCGAGTGTCATACTTTACACGTTACTGAAATGTCACGAATCTAGAGTACCAGGGTGGCGGATATTCCACAACATCCTACGGAGCACAAGGCGGAGCTGGTGGTGGAGGCTTCATGAGCGGATCTCAAGGCGGA
>JAABUL010000678.1_pt1 | contig 71443 bp, 5 predicted proteins | sample 5559151 | NCBI WGS metagenome assembly JAABUL01 (sample SAMN10711876, study PRJNA513368) | rock metagenome | isolation source: Antarctica rocks | place: Antarctica: Victoria Land, Pudding Butte sud | reverse complement strand
TATTTTTTATTTTGTTTTAGCAAATTAAAAGACAATTTTTGTATTAATATTTTTTAGTAAAAAAGCTTAATATTAACTTAAATTAAATTTACAAAAGTATTTAAAAAATAATAGCAAAAATTCTTGTACAATATTTATAGACTTTAACAATTTTAAATTTTTTTTTTTTAAAATATTTAATAAAAAACAAATTGCAAAAAAAAAAAATTAGTATTTAATTTAACAAATCTTTGCAGTAGACTATATAGCTAAAGTTTAGAAATATATTAATCTAATTAAATAAAACAATATTATATTTATAATAATATTTTGACAAAATCTAAAAAACAATCTAAAAAATAAAATTATATATAATAAGAAAATTCTTAACAATATATTTAATTTTATTAAAGTAGTTATTAATCTTAATAACAAACTATATAAAAAAGCTATAAAAAAAATACAATTAATTTTAAAAAAAAGCAAAAACTTTTTTTAAATTAGCAACTAAATATTAGTAGGAATTATTTTATTTTAATTAGAAATATAGTAATTTAAACTATAAAGAATTTATATCTATAAAACTAAATTTTATTGTTACGAAAGTAGAACAAGAAATATACAAAGCAAGTATTAGACAAGTTGTAATAAATAGTTAAATTAATTATCTATCTAGCTATATACAAATCTATCTTTACTTGTCGAGCTAGTCTTCTTAAAAACTAGTGCAGCTTGTCGAGTAGAATTTGTCGAGTAAAACAATCTGCTAGCAAGATATATAACAAATATTTTTCTCAAAAAAAGAAAATAACACTCTTATTAATAATAATTAATAGAAATATTTATTAAGTAGATTTATAGTAGTATATCTATAAAACAATTAGAACAGATTGCAAAGAAAGAAGAAGAAAAATTAATTTTTAAAAAATTAATTTTTAATCTATTTACAAATTAATCGATCTATTTATTATCTATTATTATTAAGTTAATTTGTAGTAATATATTGATTAAACAACAATTAGAGCAAGATTAACTTATCTATTAATAAATATTTATCGAATTATATTGTTATACATCTAGCTAGCAGATTACTTTACTCGACAAGTTTCACTCAACAAGTTGCGCTAGTCCCTAAGAAGACTAGCTCGACGAATAAAGATAAATTTGCGTATAGCTAGATAGATTATTAATTTAATTATCTATTACAACTTGTCTAATACTTGCTTTGTCTATTTCTTGCTTTGCTTTCGTAACAAATAATAGTTTCAAATAATATACCAAGTACTTCTTTATTGTTAACTTATTGCACTAGTTGATCGACAAACTATATTAATTATCTTGTTTTTTGTTAGATTTAATATATTAACTTATTAATTATTTTAATTACTTGTTAAGCGAATCTTTGTATTGAAGACAATTTATTCTTGCTTAATATTTGTCGAGCTACGCAATTAATTCGCAAAACAACTTATTAAATTACGCAATTAATTTGCAAAGCAATTTGTCGACATTAATTAACTTATTTATTCTTTAACTTATTTGCAAATCTTATTCAAATTTCGCACTTATTAAGTACGCAATATTTATCTTTTATTAACTTTTATCTTAAGTTAACTTTATATACAAAGAAAAAAGTATCTATATTAGCTTATTAATTTCTTGCTTTTTTATTTATTAGTTATTAATATTTAGTCTATCTTTTATTTTTTATTTAACAAATTAATGTTAAGATTGTTAAATAAGCTTTTTACTCTTTTTTATTTTTTGTTTAATTAATTTGCAAACGTAGAACTTATTTAATAAAAGAGGTTTGTATTTGATCTACAAAATAAGCTATTAACAAGTTTTTTTTTAAACAAATTGTTAAAAGATTTGAGACAACTATTTAAGATCTCAAATTATTGAAAATTTAATTTAACAAATATATTAATTTTATTGTTTAATTAATTTTCAAAGATTTATTAACAATCTTAAAGTTTTTAAATAAGTATTAAGATTCTAAGTTTGTTGCTTTAGCTTTTTCTATTAAATCAATCAATTTAATTGCTATTATTTTGTTAGATAACTTATATTCGAATAATTTATTTTCTTTTATTAAATTAATCGACTTAATTGTTGTTAGTCTATTAAACAACTTGTATTTGTGTAATTAATCTACTATAAGCAATAAATCTTACAATTAATCTAAAGATCTAAACAACAATTTTCTTAACAAATCGACAAATTGTTTTAAATCGAATATTTGTTATTAAGTATTCTTTGTTTTATATAAAGATCGCAACAATTATAATAAAGTAACAAATTTGTTTAGTAATCTTTTTAGAACTTGTAAACAATAAGAGCTTGTATTTGTTTACAAGAACAACTTATTATATATAAGAGTATCAAACTATATTAAAACAATAAAAAAGATTATATTAACAAAGCAAATTAATACTTTTAAGATCGAAATTATTGAGCAATTTCTTTCTTCAAATATATAAAGTTATTTTGCTCTTAGTATTTAAAATATGTTTATTGCTCAAAATTTACAAAGTTAATTTGTTTTATTTATCTAAATTTTTTTTACTTAGTCTTTTACTTATTAAGTATTAAACAAATAGCAAAATATTAATTAGACTTTTTTTAATTATTAAATATTAAACAAGCAATACAACTTTAATTAAATTAATCTCGTTTAATAGATATTAAATAATTAATATAGCTTTGATTAAAATATCTTTAACAATTAAATATTATTTACGTTTAAATACTTAATTAGTTTTCTTACTTATTTATATTTTTATAACAATATTATCTATAATCAATTGAATTAATCAAGAGATTTAAAAACTTGTTAAGAAGATAAAGTATTTACGTCTTAAATAATAAAGCAATTGCGTAAGTTAATATGTTAAAAAATTTAATAATTCGATTAAATTAATAAAGATTTTTAAAAATATTGTTATTTAAATAGAAGTAATAATTAAAACAATTTAATTACTTTAATCAATTATTTTAAAACAATAAATCTAGAATTTTTTTATTTAGACATTTCAAAAAACTATAAATCAAATAATATTATTTTCGCAAATAAAGAGACAATCTATTGAAAAATCTTTATATTTGTCGAACAAATAAAGAATTATATTTATATAGTTAACAAAGTTGCAATAAAGAAGAATTTGTTGTTGTATTTTTATAACGCTATTATAATTTAATATTTAAAAAAAATCGAAAAGTTTAAGTGCAAAATATTTAAAAATCTTTTATTTATTAATTTTATTAACAAACTAAAAATACAATTTAAAATAAAAATTAATAAAGTTTTTAACAAATTTATTTCGAAAATCTTTACAATTAAGAATGCGCAAAATAATTGCAAAACAAACAATTTTCTTTAAAATATTATTCTATATTTTTAATTAATTAATATCTTTAATTTATAAAGTTAATTTATATAAATTTAGAATTAACTTAATTTAGAGTTGCGTTTAATAATTATTATATTAACAATTTATATAATTGTTTAAAACTTTATTAAAAAGCTAAATATAAAAAGAAAACTATAAAAAACAATAATAAATATTTGTCAATTATTAACTTAAAATTGCAATTGCATTTAAAAGTTTAAGAAGCGCAACAACAATCTTAGAAATAACAATTAACAATAACAAATTTATTAATTATTTGTATTTTATTAGTTATTTTTTTTTATATTTTGTATTCTATTTACTTTAATCTATATTAATTGTTTATAAACTATTAGATTTGTTTATCTTTACAAAATGTATCTAATTTTAATAACTAGTATTGTTTTATTATATTGCTATCTTCTCTTTTTAAATATTTTGTTATTATTGTTGTTAATATTAAGACGCAATTAAACAACAAAAACAAAAACTTATTTCTTTTTAAAGCAAATAATTGTTGTATTAAAAGTAGAAATTAACAAAATTATAATAATTATTAATTTTAAAAATACTAGTCGCTCTATTAATCGTCAATATATTAGCAATTATTTTACTAGCAAATTAGATATCAATTTTTTATCTTGTTAACGTATTAACTAGTTGTTGTATCGATTTATTATATAAATTTTTTGTTATATAATAATCTATATTATTTAACTTAGTTTTATAACGTTTTTGTATACTACTTAGAAATCTCGCAAAATAATATCTATTATACTAAAGAAGATTATTAGAAAAAGACTTTATTAAAAAAATAACGCAAGAACTTGTCAATAATTGTTAATGTCTTTTACGTTAATTTGAAAATAAAACTTCTATTATTTAAACAACTTATTTGCACAAAATGCTATTGTGTTTTTTAATTAACTAACAAGCTTTTTTAATATATTAAGAAAAGATACAATTTTAAATATCGAATAAGACAATTGTTTGTCGAGATCTTTTACGTTAACAAAGTAATAATAAAATAAAATAAAATTATTAATAACTTAAAACTAATTAAGTTAGATATTAAAACAATAATTAATATAGATTTGACTTTTCGTTTATATTATTATATTATTATTTTATTAAATTTTGTTTAGCAAGATTCGTCGTACATTATATACGTAAATATTAAGTATACTATAATTTTTATCGATTGCAAGTTTCTTAAGAATCTTATATTAAATCTCTTTATTAAGAAGACACAAATACTTATCTCTATATACAATATCAATATTGCGAGATACTTAATCGATAATTATTTTGTACTAGATATATATATTAAAGATTATATATATAATAGAAAGTTTATCGCGCATATTTGTTAAGAAATATATATTATTAATAATTTTAAAATTAAATTATTATTTAGTATAAATATTATAACTTCTAAACAAATAATTGTTAATTTTAATATTAAACAATTTATTTTAAATAATTGTTAAAAATTAACAACTAGTTTCAATATTACAATACAAAATAATATTAAAATTTGTCGAATTTTAAAATTAAAATACAAAATAATTATCGACGCAAACTATATTGTTAGAATACTTGTTCGAATTAATTAGTCTCTACTAGATTGTAATTTTTTATTTAAGTTAAATCTTATTAACGCTTATATATACGTAATAAATATCTTATTGTTAACAATTTATATACGTAACAAAAGTTCTTTGTTAATTATTGTTTATAAGTTAACAAATCTTAATTGTTTAATTAAGTTCAAAAAGCAAAACTACTATTAAATTAACTTCGATAAACATAATTAAGTTGTCAAAAATAATATAAAAGTAAAAATGTTATCGAACAAATATTAAACAATTCTATTTAATAATATATATATTTGTAATTTATTAATTAAGATAATTAAGCTTTGTACTTTTGTCGATAAATTTGTTGTTTTTTGAAAAAACAATAATAGAATTGTTAAATTAATAAAAGACAATTAAATAATTATTTTACTAAATAACAATTAAAACTTTACAACAACTTTTAAAATAATACAAAAAGTCTATTTGTTAAATAAACAAAACAAAAGAATAATTAATAAGAAATTCGACAAACTTTATTAGCAAAAGAAAATAAAATAATTTACACAATTAACTTCTTTTAATTTCTCGATTTTTGTTATTTAATATATAATTAACAACTTTAATAATTAGTTTGCTAAAAAGTATTAAATAATTACAAATATTAAAAATTTAAATAAACTAACAATTATTAATAATTATTTAATATTTATACAAAGCAATATTATAGCGCAATTGAAGAATTGCGATTATAAAAATTTGATAAATAATTTTATTTTCTTTCTTTAATTTGTAATAATTGAACAAGATTGTTACAAATTTTTGTTTATTATTTATTAAAACAAAAAATAACTTAATATTGTTATTATAAAATTTAAAAACTTCTTAACTTATATATAGTAAATAATAAATAAACAACTACGACTTTTATACAAATTCTACAAAATATATATCGATAATATTGTTATTTTCTCTAAATTTTTTACAAATTATTTTAATTATTTATAAAATCTCTTTATTAAGTTTGTTAAGCTTTAGATTATACTAAGTTCTACAAAGATTTATTTTAACTATTCTAGTATTATTTTGTTTAAACAAAAGATTAACGTTTTTGATTTATTTATTATTAAGAAACAAATTGTTGCAATTAAGACTATTTAATTTTTTAAAAATCTTAGAGCGTTAAAAATATATCTAGATTTTATTAATTATTAATGCAACAAAATTGTTTAGTATATATAACGCGTTAACTTGTTGCAACAAGAAAAAATACAATTATTCAAAAATTTGTTTGCGCAAAGCAATTAAAAACGTAAAATGTATTTTCGAAATATTTCTATTAAGTAGTTACTAGATTTGTTAAGTTTTTTTTATTAATTTTAGCATACTTTTATAATGTCGAATTTTCTTATTTACTTTAATATTAATTGTTATCTATTTATAAAACTTAACGCAACAAAAGAACAAAAATATAAGATTAAGATTTATTATATTAGAAACAATTTTATAGACAATAATTTTCGAAAATCTAATATTTAGTATATGTTGTTTTTGTTTAAAATATTAAATATTGTCGAGTTTTATTATTGATCGATAGAATTAAAAATTGCTTGCTTAGTTTAAACAATTAAAAAGACAAAATATTTAATTAAAACTTCTAAGTAATTAATTATTATTTATATAAATTATTCGACTATATTTAATATTGTTAAGTAAACAATCTTGTTATTATTTGTTACAAACAAGTTTAATCTTAAACTTATATACGTATTGCAATATCTTTCGCAATTTAATTTTAATATTTAATATAAAACAAATTGTTTAAATATAATATCTAATATTTTGTTTCAATTATTAGTATTAATTGATAAAGAAAAAGTAAATAATATTAAAAAATTTAATAAAGTTAATACTTTTGTATTTAAGATCAAAGTTTTAAAAATAAACAAACTTGTTAAACAAATTTTCAAAAAAAAGAAAAATTTAATTGCACAAATAATCTTCGATAAAGCAATATTCTTTTATGTTTGCTTAATAATAAAAATAAGCGCTAATTTTAAAAAACAATTGCTCGATATCTATATTAAATTTGTTAAATAGACAAAAATTATAAATACTATTTAGAAGTTTATTATATTGTCGAATATACAATTTTTTATAAAAAATAAGCTACTATATTATACAAACTATATTAATCGAAAAAGACTTTATTTATTAAAGAAATTTAGAAAAGAAATTTTTACTCAAATATATAACAAAAATTATTACGTTAATTTTATTTGTTTATATAAGACAATTTTTATTAATTTTTACTTTTACAAATTGAGCAATTGTTTACAATATTATATAATATATTATTAAGAGTACAATTTTTATTAAACAAAATATTATTAATTGTATAATACTTTAAATTTTATTACTAATTTTTTAGTGCTCTTTTACACAATAAGCTTCGATTTTATATTAATTCTATTAAATAAGCAAGATATAAATATTGTATTTATTGCAATATATAAATTTTTCAAAAAAGTTATAATTATAACTAATAAGAATATATATATTATTAAAAACTAAATTAATATAATAATAGACAAACTCGCAAACTAAGAAATATTAAAAACTTTTATATACAATTATAATAAAAAGTTTTTGTTCAAATTTTAATATATTGTATTTAAGAAATTTAATGTTAATTTTTTAGTCTTTGTTGTATATTATTTTTAAATTAATAATTAAAACAAAAAAACTAATTAAACAATAAAATTCGCTTTTTGTTATATAATAATAAACAATTCTAAATTTGATTAAATATTTTTTCTTTTAATTTTTCGAATATAATTAAACAATCTATCTAGTTTCTTTATTGATTTTTTGTTAAATAAAATAATTATAAAATTTAAAATTCGAAACTTTTTAACTCTTTTTAAACTTAACAAAAAAAAAAATTAATTTGAAAAAAAATTAATAAATACAATAAAGATTAAAATTGCAATTGTTTAAATTAATATAACAACAAAGAATCTTTATAATTAATATTATTAACTTTTAACTCTTTAAATAAACAATTAAGTTTTTTTTATTTGTACAAGAGTTACAATTTATCTTTTGTAAGATTAACAAAATTAATTATTTAATAAATTAATCTCTTTACAATTCTTAAACAAAAAGATAATTTAATTTATAAATTTAACTTGTTTATCGATTAAAAAATTTATTTAATTATTTTTATTGTTAATCTAGAGTTAATTTTTAAAGAAGACAATTTTTACAATTATTTGCAACTTAATTATTCTCAATTAGTTATAAAATTTAATAACGAATAATATATTTACAAAGTTAAATTTTTTGTTAGTTATTAACTTTATTATTACAATTGCAAGAAATTTATCTTAAAATATTTAATTTATTAAAAAGACTATAAGTTTAAATTCGATTGTTAATATAGCGAGAATTTGTTAAATAAAGTCAAAAATCTTGTTAAAAAATACAAAATAAAATAAAATATTTTTATTAATAATATTATACAATGTTTTGATCAATTTATAGAGTCTATTGTAATAAAAAACTTAATCAAAGAAATTATATTTATAATATTGCAATACTTTTTAATTAACAAAGTTAAAAAAATTCTATAATAAGATTGTAATTGTTTTCGAAAATTATAAAATAAATACTTTTGTTTATTGGCAATTTTGGGATCTCTGCTCAGAAAGTGCTAATTGCACATACTGCTAAAATAGCTTTTTGCCAGCTAATTGTTGGCGAAAAATTATATTTGCTACTTTTTATTTATAATAGTTCTATTAGATCAATCTTAACTTAAAAAATATATTAGAACACTTTTGCAAACTTTAGATTCAATATTACAAGCTATATATTTAGATTATATATACTTCTATTATTGTTAGTTTCAATTCAAACTATATTATACTAATTCAAATCTTAAATATATATCGATTTTTTGATTTCTAAATATATATAGTCTAAAATTTTAATTAATATTTTAGATATTTTAGTACTCGAATATTCTATCTTGCTCAAATTGCGTTAATATATTTCAATTTTGTATAAATCTCGAAACTTTACACATTTTGTCTTTTTTATATTAATCAAAAATATCTATATTTTGATTTTCAACATTAAATAGTTCGAAATTGTTCAATATAGTTTAAATTTATTTTTGCGTATATTTTTAAAAATTATTAAAGTAACAAGTTAATTAATAAATAGTTTTACAATAGATTTATTTTTCAATTGTGTCTATAATTACTCGATCAATCTAACTTATATTAATTTAATCTTGTTCAAAAATGTTGTTTACATAATTGCGCGCAATAAATTTATATAATTTTCAATTATATCTATTCTATATTCGACGCGTATACATTAAGTTAATAAATATATTAACTTATTAATAATATCTAATTTTACAACTTGCTTTATTTACTTATTTAATTTTTCTTTTATAAATATTATTTTGTTACAAGTTAATTTATAATATTAGCTTTTCTATTTTAACAAAAGTATAACTATAATAAGAATTTAAAAATATAGATTCAAAAATATGTCTTGTTAGCTTATTATAAATTTTATTATATTAATATTAAGATACTTCTTTATTGTGCAATTGTTTTAACTTAGAAACACAAGCTTACTAGCAAAATCTATAAAATTTATTAATATTCAAAAATTGAACTAAAAGCAACATATATAAAACAAATTAAAATTTTGTATAAAAAGTACAGACAAATTTTAAAAATTTAAAATTACTTTTAATATTTAATTAATTTTTGCAAAAATACAATTGTTTATAATATTATATTTGTTGTCGAAATTGCAATAAGAGAAAAACACTTAAAAACAAATAGCAAAAATAACAACTATACTAATCTCGAACAATCTATTTTGCAAACATTTTTTTTTTGTTTTTTCAAACTTTTTAGCAAGCTTGTATATTGTTTCTACTATTAAAGCGCTATTATTAATTGATTTCGAGTTTAACTGCTATTTTTTATATATAATTCTTAATATATTTTCTTTGAAACTTCGAGTAACGCAACTCTACTCTATTTTGTTTAATAATTTTTTACAAATCTTAGACTTTAATTTCAATTTTTTTCGAAATTGTTTAATTTAGTGCAATTTGTTCTCGAATTCAATTAATCAAATTATAATATATTAGATATTAAAAAACAATTTAGATCTAATCGATAGCAACAATTTTTAAAATAATATTTTTTTGGTTTGTTATTATTATAGAATTTTTTTTCGAGTTCAAATACAAAAACAAAATAATATAAATAGATTTATTTCTGTACTTTTAGTATGCGTCCTAATTTTTTAGCAAATAATTTTTAGCAAAATATATTAGTTTTTTTATTATAGATTTTTTTAATTAGCTTTTTTTTTATTACAAATCTATTTAACTTTTTTAAAACTTTTTTATATCAATCTATTAAAAATAGAAAAAAAAAATTATTTTACGCAAATTAGTATACAAGTCTGCTTTTATTGCTATATTGTTTTTAAACTAATTGTGTATCTTGTTAGACTTCAAACAAACAATATTCTTGTATTCAAACTTTTTCAATAACAATAATTTTTTTTTGAATTTTTTTTTTTCAAGAAAAGTCGAAAAAATATACAAAAAATAATTAAAAACAACTCGAAAATCGATAATATTTAATTAATTAAATTTAAGTTTAAAAACAAAATAAATTAAGATATAATCAAGATTATAGATGTTTCAAAAAAAAAAAAATATATAATAACAAAAACAAAAACAAAAAAGCAAAAAAAAGAAGAAAAGAATAAAAAAAAAGTTAAAAAAAATATAATTGCAATATTAGTATTTAGTTTCTCTATTTAAGTGCTTTACTAATTTGATATTTAGTTTTAAAATTGTGCAAAAAAGTTAGTTGTATAAATATATAATAAACAAAATCTAAAAGTATATAGTTAAGTTTGTGCAAATTGTATCGAAAAATAGTATTGCGAAAAAGAAATATAATTTTTCAAATATAAAATAAGAAATATATTATTAATAATAGCTTGTTGCATTCTTTATTGTTATCTCTAACATCAAATCGAATAATTTCTATAGCGCGTTATTTGCAAACAAAATAAGTCTTAAAAAGATAAAATATATTTGTTTTTTTTCAATTATTTAATTACTAACAATATATATCTATAGATTATTATTATTCTTGCAATTGTTGTTTTTTGTTTATAGCTATAAAAACAATAGCAAAACATTCAAATCGAATAGAAAGACAAATCTATTATTTGCAAATATTGTTTTAAAAATATATTTATAAACGTTGTCTACTCTTCTGCTAATATATTTAATAAATAGTTAGATAACTATTTGTATTAATTTAATTCGAAATTTTACAAATATTAATCTATTAACAAATCTAGTTTGTTTCTTGTTTCAGAAATCAATCTCGATAATTAAAAAAAAAAAGTTTTTTATTTTATTAATCTAAAAACTCTCGATATTATTTTTCTCGACATTTATTTATTATTTGACAACAAATATATATTAACGCTCGATATTATTAGAAAACTTACAATTGTTTGCAAATCTATTATATTGTTTTTCAAAAATACAAAAATTAATTATTTAAAATATTTCGATTGTTTGCTTTTATTCTTAATATTTGTTTAACTATTAACAATATAATCGATCTAAAAATCTTATATTGAATCAAAATTCGCTAAATTTTACAAATAGACTCGCAAAATAAAAAGAAATAAAACAGAAATTAAAAAACAAACAATTAATTGTATCTATATTAAATTCAATATTGTAAATAAATATTATATTGTCAAAATTTCTAATTTAAATTCTTAAAAAATATTAAATAGTATAAAAGCGAAGAAATCTATATATCGCTTTTAATTAATATTAATATCGAAAACTATAATTATAGCAGATTCTATAAATGTTGTTGTCTTTCTCAATTTAACAGAATTGCGAGCTTGAAATTCTTTAGAATATTTTTATTACAATTTTATTATAGAATTGTTTAATCGAACAAAAAAGATTATTAACAACAATAGAAGAAAAAAAAAATCGAAAATTAAAAAACTAGTATCGAAAACTATGCAAATCTTTAAATTTCTAATTTTTAAAATTATAATTTGTTGTTATAATAAAAGCAAATAATTCGATAAACAATTACTAAATATATCAAAACTTTAACGCAAATCTGTTAAAACTATTTTTCTTAAGAAATATTAAAAAAATCTAAAAACAATAATTGTTAATTGACAAAAACAAATTAATAAAATATTTAAGTATAAACAACAATTCTAAAATTAACAACAATACAATATAGTTTATTTTCGAAAATATTTTGAAAAATTAACGATTTTAAAATTTAGATAGATTTTCGACAAGATATGTTTGTTAAAAATATATAGTAATTTTCTATATTTAATATTTGTAGTATTGACAGTTTTGCAATAACAAATATACTAAACTAATAATAAAATTGTTAAAATCTATATAAAGTCGACAATCGATTATATAAAAAAAGATTGCTCTCTAATTATATTTTATTCTTAATTTGTAAAAAATTGTTTAAAAATTACAACTATAAAACAGATTTTTAAAAAGTATTTCAAAATATCAATCTTAATTATATCGAGCTTTTCGAAAATAATATTAATAGTTAAATATATAAATTCTATTTTTGTTTCAACTTTTGTTTTATTATAATCGATATTTCTATTGTTTTTATTGCGAATTTTAATATTTATTTTGTTTTATAAATATTATATATTAACTTCTTTCTATAGTTTTTGCAAAAGTATTTAATTTTGAACAAATATTTTTGTATATATTTTGAAAACTCGAAAAACATAAAACAACAAATAGCAATCGATATTTTTATATTTGTTAAAAATTCGAATAATAGCAAACTTCTATATAAAAATAAGTCTAATACGTTAATTAATATTGTCGATATTATAGATATAGATCTAAATTTTTAATACGCTACAATTGTAATTCTTTGCAAATCGATATATAATACAATTATAATTGTTTAAGTTTTTGTTTGCGTCTAACGTCAAAACAATAGTTTGAAAATATTCTACTATATATTGTATATTAAAACAAGAATTGAAAAGATTGTACTAAATAAATAGCTAACAAAAATCAAATTTATAGTCGAGATCTTTTAGAAAGTCTTTGCAATAGCAAAAAAAAATATTAATATTGCTAAATTTAATATAGTAGCAAATGCAACAATAGCTATCGAGAATTCGAAAAAAAAGTAGAAATTTAATAAATATAGTTTTCTATTTAGTGTTCGAAAATAGAGTCGATTAAGCAAGCTTATTAGTTTGCGCAATAACAAAGATTTTTATTGATTATATCTTTTTCTAGTATTTTTGTTTTTTTTTAAACTTTGATTCGTTCGCTTTGTATTTATACTAATATTTATATCAATATAACTTAATATAATTCAATATAATCAAAATAAATATCGAATAATTTTTTTCGAAATATTAGATCTATATTGTTTGATATAGTTGTTTTATTCTTATAATTATATTTTCTATATTTTTATTACAAGTTTCTTTTTTAAGTTATTTGATATATTAATTTTAATTTTAAATTTAGAATTGCTATTATTGAATATTATTTAAATTTTAAAATCAATAATAAAATCAAAATCTTAATAGATCAAATATTGTTTTTTTTTTAGCAAGTCTCTAGAACTTCGAAATTAATTGCAAAAAATATATTTTATTTTTCTATATTCTAGTTGCGTTTTTATAATTTAATCTGTATATCTAGAGTATTACTATACTATTATTTTTAACGTTTTTTTTTACAATTATTTTGCAGACTTATTTTACAATTTTTTTACTCAATTAGTGTCTAATTATTTGTTTCGATTATAAATATAAAGAATTATATTTGTAGTATAGTCTAATTTCTAGTAATTGTAATTTATATAATATAATTTGTTTACAAAATTCTCGATTCTAAAATCTAATAATAATAACAATATTAATTTACTAATAATTTTTAATTCTACAACTTATTTTATTTTATTTTTATTTTTATTTGCAAATATTATTTTTATATAAGTTTATTTACAATTTTAGCTTTATTATTTTAGAAGATATATAATTATATTGCAAATTCAAAAATATAGATATAAAAAAATATTTTATTAGTTTACTCTTTATTTTATTATATTTTTGTTAAAATATTTGTTTGTTATATAAGTGTTTCGACTTAGCAATATAATTCTATTAATTAGATTTTCAAAAATTATTAGTATTCGAAATTCGATTTCGAAACAAATTGTATAAAATAGACTAAAATTTTCTACAACAAATATAAACAAATATTAGAAAACAATTTTTTTTTTTTTTATCTAGTAAGTTTTTGCAAAAATATTATTATTTACAACGTTAAAATTGTTTTCAAAGTTGCAACAAAAGAAAAATATTAAAAAATAAATAGCAAAAAAAACAATTATATTGATTTTGAACAATCTATTTTGTTAATATTTTTTTTCTTTGTTTTTTTAAATTTTTTAGCGAGCTTGTATATTGTTTGCATTATTAAAATACTATTGTTAACTAATTTCAAATTTAATTGCTATTTTTTATTTATAGTTTTTAATATATTTTTTCTAAAATTTCGATTAGCGCAATTCTATCTTTTTTTGTTTAATAATTTTTTACAAATTTTCGATTTTAGTTTTAAGTTTTTTCGAACTCGATTTGTTTAATACAATTGTTTTTCGAATTCGATTAATTAAATTGTAATATACTAAATATTCAAAAACAACTTATAATTTAATTAACAACAACAATATTTAATATTGTATTCTCTTAACTCGACAAAAGTTTAAAAAATTTCTTCAAATTCAAATACAAAATTAGAACAATATAGATAGATTTATTTTTGTATTTTTAGAACGCATTCTAATAGACAAACAAATAATTTTTAATAAGTTGTATTAATTCTTTTTTTACAATTCGATTTTATTAGCTTTTTTTTATTACAAATCTTTTCGATTATTTTAAAACTCTCTTAATTCGATTAACAAAAAATATAGTTAAAAAATTATTTTACGCAAATTAGTACACAAGTCTATTTTCTTTATTATATTGTTTTTAAATCGACAATATATTTTATTAGATTTAAAATATATAGTATTTCTATTTGTTAAGTTATTTTGTTACAACAAGTTAAGTCTTGATTTCTCTTTTTTGAACAAAAATATTTAAACAAACAATACAAAATTAATAACAACTTGAAAAACTAGAATATACAAAAATTTAAAATCAAATTCAACAATAAAAGAGACTTTAGTTCGATAGTAATTATATATATTATAAAGAAGAAAGTAGATATATTAATCGAAACAAATTTGCAAGATAAAAAAGAGAAAAATAAGAAAAATATAAATAAAAATAAAAATATAATTGAGATATTTGTAGTTACTTTTTCTACTTAAACGTTTTACTAAATCGATATCTAGCTTTAAAATCTTTTAAATTAGTTAACTATATAAGTATTCTTTGAATAAAATCAAAAAATATATTGCAACTTTTGTGTATATTGTTTTTAAAAAAAACAAATTCAAAAAAAAATATACTATCAAATATAAAATAAAAAAAATCTCTCGATAATAGTTAGCTAGATTCTTTGTTGCTATCTCTAATATTGTATTAAATAGTTTCTATAATGCGTTGTTCGCAAATAAAATAAATCTCGAAAAAATAAAATATATTTGTTTTTTTCAATTACTTGATTACTAACAATTTATATCTATAAATTATTATTATTCTTATAGTTGTCGTCTTTTGTTTATAGTTATAAAAACAATAGTAGAGTATTTAAATTAAATAGAGAAACAAATCTATTATTTGCAAATATTGTTCTAAAAATATATCTATCGATATTGTTTGCTCTTCTACTAATTTGAGCAATAGCTAAATATCTGTTTATATTAACTTGATCTTTATCTTATATATAGTATTTTTGTTGTATATCTTCTTTCGAATACAAATCTCAACAATTAGAACAAAAAAGTCTATAAATTTGTTAATATAAAAAATTTCAATATTATTTTTCTCGATCTTTATTAATTATTCAAAAATAAATAGATATTAACAATTATTATTTTTAATTAATTTCGAATCTATTGCAATTTTATTATATAGTTTTTTACAAATACAAAAGAAAATTGTTCAAAATATTATAATTTTTTAAGTTTGATCTTATCTATTGTATAATTTTCAACTATATATTACAATTGAAAATTGTATATTGTACTTAAGTTTACTAAGTTTTACAAATAATTTTATATAAAACAAAAAGATATCTATTGCATTTATATAAAATTTGCTGCTATTAATAGATATTATATTGTTAAGATATCAAAACTAAAATTCTAAAAAGTAATAAATAGTACAAAAATCGAGAGATTCAAATATCGCTTTTAATTAATAGTAATATTCGAATCTATAATTATAGCAAATTTTACAAATATTGTTGTCTCTCTCAATTTAGCAAACTCGAACTTATAAAATAATTTAGATTATTTTTATTCTAATTTTACAACAAAATTTTTCTATTAAATAAAAAATAAGATATCGACGACAACAAAAAAAAAAAAATCTCGAAAATCAAAATACTAGTTTTCAAAACTATACAACTATCTCGAAAATCAAAATACTAGTTTTCAAAACTATACAAATTTTTGAAACTCTAATTTTTAAAATTATAATTTGCTACTATAATTAAAACAAATTATACAATAAACAACTACTATATTTTCTCAAATTCTAATATAGATCTATCAAAAGATACTTTTTTCAAAAAATATTAAAATAGTTTAAAAAATATAATTGTTAACTAAAAAAAACGTATTAAAGAATAATTTAAACAAATATATATAGTCTAAAATCGACAACAACACAAATTAATTTATATTTAAGAATATTTTACAAATACAACAATTCAAAAGATCGAACAAATTTTCGACAAAATATATTTATTGCAAATCTACAATAATTCTATTATATCTAATATTTATAATATCGACAATTTTGCAGTAGCAAATACGCTAAATCAAAAACTATATATTTAAAGTTTATATAAACTTAAATACTAGTTGTATTAAAAAAAATTAATTTTTAATTGCTTTCTACTTTATATTAATAAAAAATTGTTCGAAACTATTTGTTATTAATAAAGTTTTTTTAAAATATTTCGAGATATTTATTTTAATTATATCGACTTTTTTTAAAATAATATTAATAATAAAGTATATAAGTTCTATTTTTATTTTAGCTTTTGCTTTATTATAATTGCTATTTTTGCTATTTCTATTGCAAATTCTAATATTTATCTTATTCTATAAATATTATATACTAACTTCTTTCTATAGTTTTTGCGAAAGTATTTAACTCTAGAGAGAGTATTCTCGAATATATTTCGAGAATTCGAAAAATTCGAATCAACAAGCAACAATTAATATTTTTAAATTTGTTAGAAAAATAAATAGTAAACAAATTTTTGCAGCAAAACAAATTAAATATATTAATTAAAACTATTAAAATGCTAAAAAAAAATCAAAATTTTTGATATATTATAATAGTTATTATATGCGAGCTTATATACAATATATTTTAAATTGTTTAAATCTTTGCTCGCGTCTAATATTAAAATAACAAGTCGAAAATTTTATACTATATACTATATACAAAAACAAGAATTAAGAATATTGCGTTAAATAATTAGCTCGCAATAGTTAAATTTACAATTAAAATTTTTGAAATTATAAATTTTTTTGCGATCTAGATAGTTGCTAGATATATAGCTTATCTCGAATACAAATTTCTTACTCGGAACAAGCTTATCCCGAATAGGAATTTCTACTTAGAATAAACTTTGTTTATATTTAGTCTATACTTAATATAAAGAATGCTAAATAAAACAAAAATTTGAAATTTGAAAAGATATCTCTATTGCAAGTTGTATATATTAAATATATACTAAATCTATAATTTTGTTATTGCAAAACTTATTTCGAATAAGAAATTTATATCTAAAATAAGTTTTGTTTATATCGAGTCTATATTTTACATATATTGTACTAAATTAAGTAAAAAGATTAAAAATTCGAAAATATATTAAAAAGAAGATATATATATCTAGTATATACTAAATATATAAATTAATTATTTTAATATATTAAGTAATTATAATTTTGTTCGATTTCTAAGACTTAGAATAAGCTAGATATATATTTAATATAGTTTATAACTATTAAAAGAAAAACTATTATCTTAATTTTAAATACGCAATTTCGACGCATCTATACAAAATATAATTTAAATATAGATTTAACATTGCTATAATATATATTAAAAATAAATAAAATTGCGCAAATTATATATTAAATTTTTAGTATATTTTGTAAAATTAAAATACAATTATCGCGTTTTTTATCTTTATCTTTTCTAATTATTTGTATTATTATAATATATATTTTTGATTTTATTAACAAATTTATAGTATAAGTTTAGTATATTCTCTAATTTTATTGTTTCTATTATTTTAATATATATTTAGTATAAGTATTGTCGCAATTTAGTTTGCTAATCTTAGAATATATTACAACAATTTTAATATAATAAATGCGCAAAATTTGTCTTCTTTAAAATATTATTATAATAAATATAATATATATAACACTTTTGTCTAATATATATTAATTATATATTTAAGAATTTTTCTTTAATTCGAATTTCGATTTTGTAATTAAATATAAATATTTAGTTATAATACAATTCTATATTAAATATATATTAAATATATATTTAATATATATAAAATTTAACTAAATAGATAGCAAATTTAATAAAAAAATCTTTTTTATTGCAATTTAGTTTATACTAAGTATTAGCAATATTTATTATTAAATCTTTAAAAAATAATAGATAATCTATATATAGATTTAATCTAAATTTAGTATATATTAAATATTATTAATTGTATTAAATTCTAGAATTTGAATTGTTTTTTTTAATACAAATATATAAATTGTATAAATTTAATTGCAACTCTATATATACTAAATATTAACAAATATAATTATATAATAATATTAACTAATTAAATATATAAAGTAACTTTTATTGTTTTTAATTGCTAGCTATCTATATATATAGCTATAGTTTTATTTATATTTAATATATATTAAATTAAAATTAAAATTAAGTTACGTTGTTATTAAAGAATATATTATACTAAAATAAATAAACAAATATTTTGATTAATTATATACAATATATATACTAAATATATATAGTTGCAAATTTAAATACAAAAAATAATTTTTCAAATATATATTATTTCGAATTTTTTTTTTTTTTTTTTTTACATTTAATATATATTTAGTTTATGCTAATTTAATACTATAAAATTTTAAATTAGATTTAAAAAATAACAAGATACAAACTACTTTACAAAATTAAAATATAAATTTTATAAATTTTGTTTAAATTAAATTTATATTTTGTATAAATACAAATATATAATTAATATAATTGTCTATTAATATACAAACAATATAAAGTATATTATATAAGCTAAATTAATATTAAGTATATATTAAATTTATACAAAATAATTGTTATAATTAAAAATTTGCAATTGTTTTTAATATATATTTTTATTGCAAAAAAAATTTATTTTATATTTGTTATATATTTAATCTATCTCTTATTTTCTTTGTTTTTATACTATATATATAAATACTTATTTTGTAATTTAAGACTTCGACAACGTATTAATTACGTATAAACTTAACTAATATTAGATTTATATTAATATAATTTTTAAAATTACTAATTAACTATTGTTTTTTTTTTTTAAATATTTGTTTTTCAATTTAAAAAATATTTGTAAGAAATATATTTTTAGTTTAGTTTTAAAATATACTAAGTTTATACTAATTTATTTTTAGCATTATATTAGTACTTTAATCGAAAAACTTTTTTTTATATATTTTATTGTATTAATTTGTACTTAATATATATTTAAATTATATATAAATTAATATATCTATTATAGATATTAAATTTTCGAATAGATTATTTAATTATATTCTAGATTTAGTCTATACTAAATATATATTAGTATCCAAAAAATATAAAAAAGCAAATTTTTTTTGTAATAATAGTATATTCAAGATTTTAAAAATCTTTAAAAATTTATATTTTATTTATATTTAATATATATATAGCTAACAAAAAAAAGTTGCTCGTAATAATAAAAAATTAAATATAATAGTCAATTTTAATAAAAGAGTCTAAAACTTGTATATATTATATTTATATTTATTATATATATAGAAAAAAATTATAATACTTTTTTTAATTCAAATAAAAACAAATCTTATTTGCTAATTTATTATACTAAAACTATATTAATTTTAAATTTAATAGATATTTGCATTCTAACTAATATCTTAATAACAAAAAAAAAAAATTATTTGCAATTTTATATTATATCTATAATATATTTATATTAAATTTATATATAGTTAATTTTTTTCTAAATAAATTTATCTCTATTAATAACAAGAATTAATACAATTATTTTTTTATTTATATTAAAATTATACTAAGTTTATATTTAGCTAATACAATTATTGCAAAAACTATTGTTACGTCTACAATTAAAAAAGATAAAAATTAGATTATTTTTTATTATATATATTAAATATATACTAAGTATAAATTAGAACAAATTGATAACAAATTTTTTTTAAAATTGTTTAACTAAATTTTAGACTTAATATATACTATATATAGTACTTTAATTTGTTTTAACTAATTGTATATTTTCGATTATATTTAATATATGCAATATAGATAATTAAATATTTGTTTTTTCGATTTCGATTTAACAAAATAAATTGATATTTATTATATATTTTGTTTTTGCGTAATTGCTACAACAATTATATTTTAATAGAATTTTTTTTTTTACAAATTAATTTAAAATAAAATACAATCTATATTTAATATAAAAATTTTCTATATTTTTTTTAATTTTAAATTAAGATTTCTCTTTTAACTATATTTAAATATATATTAAATTTGTATTTTATCTATATTTGTTATATACTTATTTTATTTACTATTTTAATTTTGTATTTACTTTTTTTATTCTAAATATTATTCTTTATAAAATAAAACTAAATAAGCAATTATAATAGTTTGTTGCGTTATTGTATTTGTTAATTTTACAAATAATATAAATATCTTATATATAATTTTGTCTTCGATTGTTTCTTTTTAATTTCGAATTTTTTAATAAAGTAATAAATCTTTTTTCAAATTAATACTTAATATAAACTTAATATATATTAAATCTATACGTAGTTTTTCGAGTTTAAACAAAAGCTTTTAAATTATTAATATTATACAGTATTTGTAAAACAAAGATATAAATTTATAAGCTAGTTTATCTTTGTTGTTATTTTAATTGTTTAATAAATATTGTTAATTTATTTATAATAAAATTATATTTAAAATATTCTTTGTATTGCTAGTAATATCGAATTTTTTTAATTTGACAATTTTTTTTGTTAGTTTCTTTTCTTTTCTTTATAGAAATTTGTTATATTTTTGACATATATATTGTATATATTGTTTTTGTATTTAATTTTTAATTTAATATTTCAATAATATTGCTTTGTATTTTTTGCTTAATTTTGATATATTATTTATAAAATTTAAGTTCAATTTATATTTATTTAAATTAGACAACAATATATATTAAATTAATATTTAACGTCTATTTTTTATAGATAATATTTCTATATATTGTTATATTAAAAAAAATGTTTCAAATTTTTTATCAAATATATATTAAATCGATATCTAATATTTGTTTCTTCTAAATAGTATCTCTATATATTATTATATTAAAAAAAAAATTTAGAATCTTTATCTAATATATATTAAGTTAATATTTGATGTCTATTTTTTCTAAATAGTATTTTTGTATATTGTTGTATTAAAGAAGATATTTTAGAATTTTTATCTAATATATATTGAGTTAATACTTAATATTTGTTTTTTCTAAATAGTATTTCTATATATTGTTGTATTAAAAAAGATGTTTTAAAATCTTTATCTAATATATATTAAATTAATATTTAACATCGATTTTTTATTGAATAAGTAGTTCTTAAATTACAATTTTAAAATATATAAAAAAAATTGCTATTAAATTTTGCTATTATATTTGTATTAAATTTATATTTAGAATTAAATTTATTAAGAAAAAGTATTATATAAAAAATTTCTAAATTAAAAGAAAAATATAAATATTGTTAACAATATTTTGTAGCTTTTCGATTTTTTTTATTTATAATTTAATTAATTATTAAGTTAAATTCAATATAAATTAATTGTATATTTTTTTTTTAATTAGTTAAGCAACAATACAATTAAATTTATTGCAATTGTATTAAATAAATAAAATATCTTTTTTTGTTTTAAAATTGTTCTTTTTAAATATTTTAATAATATATTTTCTTATTTTAATATATAATTAGTATAAATATAGTTTAGAACAAATATAGATTCTATCTAAATATAAAAATAAATAATAATAATTTTTGTTTCGCAAACTTATTGTTTTAAAAATAATTGCTTTTTTTTATATTAATATAATTGCGAGCTAGTATTTATTAATATAAAGATATCTTTAATTTCTCTTTATATAGTTTGACAAGAATTTATTTTGTTTTTTAATATTTAATTTATATTTTAAGTTTAAAATATAATATATTTATATTATTTATATATTGTAGTAGTTTGTTAACAATTTTAATTTCTTAAAATTAATTAATAAAACAAATTGTTAAATAATTAAAATAATATTTTCGAAAATTATATTTAAAATATATTCGATAAAAAATTAATATATATTTGAAATATTTAAACTACTTTTAAAAGTTGTTAAAATTGTAAAAATATTTTTTAAATTTTAAACAAAATATTAATAATATTTATATAATTCTAGTATATATTAAATATATTTTAAGTTTGTTTTTTGTTTATATTTATTGTAAAAATTTGCAATTCTTTGTTTTTATAATTGATATAAAAAATTTAAATAATTTAACAAACAACTTTTTTTAACATTTTTAATATTTTAATAAATATTGTATAATAATTTTTAATAATCTCTATATTAATTTATGCGTAGCAATAGATATTAATTTCTATTATAATTTAAGTATATACTTAATATATATTATATATATATTAAATTTACAATAATAATTCTTATTTTAATTTAAGATACTATATAGATTTGTTTTATCTTAAATCTATTTAAATACAAAATTTATTTTAAGATATAATTAATTTATAAAGATTTTAATCTAAATCTAAATATAGTATACAACAATATATTGTTAGAAATTTTTATTAAAATAAATAATATTTTTAATCTATTATTTCTCTAAAGAATATAATTGATTAAAAATAATTTTTTGTTTAGCTTTTATAAATTATAAGCTAAATTTATATAATATTTAAACTAAATATAAATTAATTTTTTAAAATCGTTTTAACAAATTTTTTTTTAAATTTTTGTTTGCAAATTAATATTGCTATACAATTTTTTATATTAAAACTATTATATATATAATACAAAGCAATCTTGTTATATTTTGTATATAAATCGAATATAATAAAAGAAATAGCAAAATATTTTGCAAAATATTTAGTGCAAACAATATATATACTAAATATAAACTTAGTTTACGCGTTATTAAAGATAATAAATTTTGTTGTTTAATTATTGCAATTATATTGTAGATAATTTCTTAAAATATTTTAATAGAATATAGTAAATAATAAGTATAATTTTTGTATATAATTAATATAAAGAATAAAAATTGTTTTTAATTAACAAAAATATAGATATTTAATTGCGTATTATATATATTAATCTTAATTTTGCTACTTTTTTAAGAATAATTAAATTTTATATATATTTAGTATATATTAAACTTGTATTAAAATAAAATTAATTATAAATAAAATTTTTAAAAACTAGATATTTAATAAACATATAATTTTTTGTATATTGTTATAACTTGTAGTTTATTAAAACGCAAAAATAATTAATATTAATATATACTAAGTTTGCGTTAATAATTCGATTTGTATATTATAGTTTTATATTAAAAAGTAAAGAATATTTAATTTAATAAATTTATAAAATTAACTTATAAACAATATAAATAAAGTAAAAATTTATTTTATAAATTTTTTATATAGTAGATTTTTGATTCTTGTATACGCAAATTATAGATTCGAGATATATATAATATATATATTAATCTTATTATTTTTTAAGAAATTTATAATATTAGATCTCTATATAATACTTTAATTGCACGTTAATATTTATTGTATATATTAATTAAGTAAAATATTATTAAAAATTGTTAATATTTTTAAGTTTAACTCTATTGTATACTAAATATATATATAGTATATTTAAATATATATATTTGCAATACTTGATTTCGAAATATTTGAAATTTTAATATTAAATTTTGTTTGCTTTGTTTTTTTTGTTAATTTCTAAAAATAAAAAAGCAATCTAAGTAATTTTAAAATTAATTGCAATAACAAAAAATTAAATCTAGTCTTAATATAAGTTAAAACTATATTATATTTAAATTAAATATATATTAAATATATATTTGTTAATTAATATTTTAATAGAGATTTTAATTAAGATTTTAACTAATATTGTATTTTTTTTATATATAAAATAAAGAATTCTCTTTAAATACGTATATAAATATACTAAAATATTATAATAATTTTGTATTTTTAATACAACTACTTAATTGTATTTTTCAAAAATAATTGCAATTTTATTAATATTAATAAAGTTCTATATATAATAAATATTAGTTTAATATATAATAGATATAAAATATAAAAAAGAATCTATTTTCTTAAATTTTATAAACAATAATTTGTTAAAACTATTGAAATCTTAATTGTTTAATATATTTTAATTTTCTTAATTGTTTATAAAAGTATTTTTGTTAATATTTTAATTATTTAATATTGTATTTAATTTAATAATATTAATATTGTTACAATTTAAAATTTGCTTATATATTTAGCGAATATCTAGTATATAATAAATATAAAATAAATTTTAATTTTAATTATTTACTGCGAAATTATTTGTTAATCTTAATTTGCAAAATTTTTAAATATAAAAGAATTCTTCTTATTAAAAAACATAAAAACTTTAAATACAAAAAAATTAATAGTACTATTAAAAGATATATTGTTATTAAGATTTGAATTAAATATAAATTAAACTTAAATATAATATATATACAAAACAAGTAGTTAAATTGCGCAAATATAAAATTATATTAAACTTATACTATATCTAGAAATAATTTATACTATAACAAAATATAATTTTGCAATATATAAATTTTGTTTTTAAATTTAATTGATTGTGTGTTACAAATTTTATACAATTTTAAAAATACTATAAATATAAAAAATTAAGTTTATATTTAGTATATATTAAAAAAAAGCAAAATTCTAAGAGTTAATTTTTAGTTAATATTAAATAAAAAGATTTATATTTTATATAAATTATACATATATTAAGCTTGTATTTCGATCGCAAACAAAGATTGCAATTAATTTCTATAATTTAAAATAATTATACTAAGTATAAGCTAAGTATTAATAGAGTTAACTTTAAATAGAAATTTTTATTCGAGATAAGTTTGTTTCGAATGCAATTTCTATATCTAGAATAAGTTGCAACCCGATAGTTGCTATATAGATACTATTGAAAAAATTAATAATTTGAAAAATTATTTTTGTATTTATTTCTATATTTTATTTCGAATCTATAATTTCGATTCTAATTAATTTGATTTAGATTCTAATTAACTTAGTCTATTGCTATTATTTTTGTTTTATTTTTTTATCTTTATTTTTTTCGCTATTTTGTTTATACATAACTTTTTTTTTTGAAATATTAATTGCACAATATAATTTCTAATTATTTTTCGATTATTGCGATATATATTAAATCAAGAACAAAGCTTAATTTGTTGTTAAGAAAAAGAAAATTTAAACAAAAAAAAATACTAATAAAATTCTGTTTGTCGAAAATAAAAATCTAGTACTCTAGATATATAGCTTATCTTGGATGCAGATTTCTTATCTAGAACAAGCTTATCTCGAATAGAAATTCTTATTCGAAATAAACTTTATCTATATTTAATCTATACTTAATATAGAGTATATTAAATAAAACAAAAATTATAAGTTTAAAAAGATATCTTTATTGCAAGTTGTATATATTAAATATATATTAAATTTATAATTTTGTTATTGCAAAGCTTATTTTAGATAAAAAATCTATATTGAAAATAAATTTTGTTTATATTAAATTTATATTTTACGTATATTGTATTAAATTAAGCAAAAAGATTAAAAATTTAAAAATATATTAAAAAAAAATATATATATTTAGTATATACTAAATATATAAATTAATTATTTTAATATATTAAATAATTATAATTTTGTTTAATTTCTAAGACTTAGAATAAACTAAATATATATTTAATATAATTTATAACTATTAAAAGAAAAACTATTATCTTAATTTTAAATATGCAATTCTAATATATCTATACAAAATACAATTTAAATATAGATTTAATATTGCTATAATATATATTAAAAATAAATAAAATTGCGCAAGTTATATATTAAATCTTTAGTATATTTTGTAAAATTAAAATATAATTGTTGCGTCTTTTATTTTTATCTTTTCTAATTATTTGTATTATTATAATATATATTTTTGATTTTATTAATAGATTTATAATATAAGTCTAGTATATTCTTTAATTTTATTGTTTCTATTATTTTAGTATATACTTAATATAAGTATTGTTGCAATTTAATTTGCTAATTTTAGAGTATATTACAACAATTCTAATATAACAAATGTGCAAAATTTGTCTTCTTTAAAATATTATTATAGTAAATATAATATATACAATACTTTTGTCTAGTATATATTAATTATATATTTAAAAATCTTTTTTTAATTCGAATCTTAATTTTGTAATTAAATATAAGCATTTAATTATAATACAATTCTATATTAGATATATATTAAATCTATATTTAATATATATAATATTTAATTAAATAAATAACAAATTTAATAAAAAGATATTTTTTGTTATAATTTAGTTTATACTAAGTATTAGTAATATCTACTATTAAATTTTCGAAAAATAATAGATAATATATATATAGATTTAATTTAAATTTAGTATATATTAAATATTATTAATTGTATTAAATTTTAAAACTCGAATTATTATTTTTAATACAAGTATATAAGTTGTATAAATTTAGTTGCAACTTTATATATATTAAATATTAGCAAATATAATTATATAATAGTATTAATTAATTAAATATATAAAATAACTTTTATTGCTTTTAATTGTTAGCTATTTATATATATAATTGTAATTTTATTTATATTTTATATATACTAAGTTAAGATTAAAATTAAGTTATATTGTTATTAAAAAATATATTATACTAAAGTAAATAAACAAATATCTTAATTAATTATATATAATATATATACTAAATATATATAATTGCAAATTCAAATACAAAAAATATTTCTTTAAATATATATTATTTTAAAAAAAAATATATATCTTTTTTATATTTAATATATATCTAGTTTATATTAATTTAATATTATAAAATTTTAAATTAAATTTAAAGAATAGCAAAATACAAATTATTTTACAAAATCAAAATATAACTTTTATATATTTTGTTTAAACTAAATTTATATTTTGTATAAATATAAATATATAATTAATACAATTATCTATTAATATACAAACAATATAAAATATATTATATAAGCTAGATTAATATTAAATATATATTAAATTTATATAGAACAATTGTTATAATCAAGAATTTGCAATTATTTTCGATATATACTTTTATTGCAAAATAAATTTATTTTATATTTGTTATATATTTAATTTATCTTTTATTTTTTTTGTTCTTATACTATATATACAAATATTTATTTTGTAATTTAAGATTTTAACAATATATTAATTATATATAGACTTAACTAATATTAGATTTGTATTAATAAAACTTTTAGAATTATTAATTAATTATTATTTGTTATTTTTTTTTGAGTATTTATTTCTTAATTTAAAGAACATTTGCAAGAAATATATTTTTAATTTAGTTTTAAAATATATTAAACTTATACTAACTTACTTTTAATACTATACTAGTATTTTAATCAAAAAACTCTTTTTTATATATTTTATTATACTAATTTGTATTTAGTATATACTTAAATTATATACAAATTAATATATCTATTACAAATATCGAATTTTCGAATAAATTATTTAATTATACTCTAAATTTAATCTATATTAAATATATACTAGTATTAAAGAAGCATAAAAAAACAATTTTTTTTATAATAATAATATATCTAAAGTTCTAAAAATTTTTAAAAATTTATGTTTTATTTATATTCAATATATATATAGCTAGCAAAAAAAAACTACTTATAATAGTAAAAAATCAAATATAATAGTCGACTCTAATAAGAGAGTCTAAAATTTGTATATATTATACTTATATTTATTATATATATAGAAGAGAATTATAATATTTTTCTTAATTTAAACAAAAACAAATCTTATTTGCTAATTTACTATATTAAAACTATACTAATTTTATACTTAACAAATATTTGCGTTTTAACTAATATTCTAATAGCAAAAAAAAATAAGATATTATTTGCAATTTTATATTATATCTATAATATATCTATACTAAATTTATATATAACTAATTCTTTTTTAAATAGATTTATTTTTGTTAATAACAAAAATTAGTATAACTATTTTTTTATTTATATTAAAATTATACTAAGTCTATATTTAGCTAATATAGTTATTGCAAAAATTATTGTTATATTTACAATTAAAAAAAACAAAGATTAGATTGTCTCTTATTATATATATTAAATATATACTAAATATAAATTAAAACAAATTAACAATAAAGAATTTTTAAAATTGTTTAACTAAATCTTAGACTCAATATATACTATATATAATATTCTAATTTGTTTTAACTAATTGTATACTTTCGATTGTATCTAGTATATACAATATAGACAATTAGATATTTGTTTTTTTAACTTTAATTTAACAAAGTAAATTAATATTTATTATATACTTTGTTTCTATATAATTGTTGCAACAACTATATTTTAATAGAATTTTTTTTTCTACAAATTAATTTAAAATAAAGTACAATTTATATTTAATATAAAATCTCTCTATATTTTCTTTAATTTTAAATTAAAATTTTTCTTTTAACTATATTTAACTATATATTAAATCTATATCTTGTCTATATTTGTTATATATTTATTTTATTTATTTTTTTAATTTTGTATTTATTTTTTTTATTTTAAATATTATTTTTTATAAAATAAAGCTAAACAAATAACTATAATAGTTTGTTGCGTTGTTATATTTATTAGTTCTACAAATAATACAAATATTTTATATATGATTTTGTTTTTAATTGTTTTTTTTTAATTTCGAATCTTTTAATAAAGTAATAAATTTTTTTTCAAATTAATATTTAATATAAATTCGATATATATTAAATCTATATATACTTTTTCGAATTTAAACAAAAGTTTTTAAATTATTAATATTATATAGTATTTGTAAAACAAAAAGATAAATTTATAAACTAATTTATCTTTGTTATTATCTTAATTGCTTTATAGATATTATAGATTTGCTTATAATAAAATTATATTTAAAATATTTTTTATATTGTTAATAATATCGAATTTTTTTAATTTAACAATTTTTTTTATTAGTTTTTTCTCTTTTTTTTGTAGAAGTTTGTTACGTTTTTGATATATATATTGTATATATTGTTTTTGTATTTAATTTTTAATTTAATATTTTAATAATATTGCTCTATATTTTTTGCTTAATTTTAATATATTGTTTATAAAATTTAAGTCTAATTTATACTTATTCGAGCTAAACAACAATATATATTAAGTTAATATTTAATATTTGTTTCTTTTAAATAATATCTCTATATATTGTTATATTAAAAAAGATATTTTAGAATTTTTATTAAATATATATTAAATCGATATTTAATATCTATTTTTTCTAAATAGTGTCTTTGTATATTGTTATATTAAAAAAAAATTAGAATCTTTATCTAATATATATTAAATCAATATTTAATATTTGTTTTTTCTAGATAATATCTCTATATATTGTTGTATTAAAAAAGATATTTTAGAATTTTTATCTAATATATATTAAGTCGATACTTAATATTTGTCTTTTCTAAATAGTATTTCTATATATTGTTATATTAAAAAAAAAAATTAGAATTTTTATTTAATATATATTGAGTTAATATTTGATATTAATTTTTTATTAAATAAATAATTCTTAAATTGTAGCTTTAAAATATATAAAAAATCTTGCTATTAAATTCAAATATTATATTTATGTTAGATTTATATTTAGAATTAAATCTATTAAAAAAAAAATTATATAAAAAAAATTTAAATTAAAAGAAAGATATAGATATTGTTAACAATATTTTGTAGTTTTTCGATTTTTTTTATTTATAATTTAATTAACTATTAAGTTAAATTAAATATAAACTAATTATATATATCTTTTTTAATTAGTTAAGCAATAATATAATTAAATTTATTGCAATTGTATTAAATAAATAGAATATTTTTTTCTATTTTAAAATTGTTCTTTTTAAATATTTTAATAGTATATTTTCTTATTTTAATATATAATTAGTATAAATATAGCTTAAAACAAATATAAATTCTATCTAAATATAAAAACAAATAATAATAATTTTTGTTTTATAAATTTATTATTTTAAAAATAATTGCTTTTTTTTTATATTAATATAATTGCGAACTAATATTTATTAATACAAAGAAATCTTTAATTTCTTTTTATATAATTTAACAAAAATTTATTTTGTTTTTTAATATTTAATTTATATTTTAAGTTTAAAATATAATATATTTATACTATTTATATATTGTAATAGTTTGTTAACAATTTTAATTTTTTAAAGTTAATTAATAAAATAAGTTGTTAAATAATTAAAATAATATTTTCGAAAATTATATTTAAAATATATTCGACAAAAAATTAATATATATTTAAGATATTTAAATTATTCTCGAAAGTTATTAAAATTGTAAAAATATTTTTTAAATTCTAAAAAAAATATTAGTAATATCTATATAATTCTAGTATATATTAAGTATATTTCGAATTTGTTTTTTGTTTATATTTATTATAAAAGTTTGCAATTCTTTGTTTTTATAATCGATATAAAAAATTTGAATAATTTAATAAACAACTTTTTTTAATATTTTTAATATTTTAATAAATATTATATAATAATTTTTGATAATCTCTATATTAATTTACGCGTAATAATAAATATTAATTTTTATTATAATTTAAATATATATTAAATTTACAATAATAATTTTTGTTTTAATTTAAAATATTATACAAATTTGTTTTATTTTAAATCTATTTAAATATAAGATCTATTTCGAAATATAATTAATTTATAAAGATTTTAATCTAAATATAAATACAATATATAACAATATATTATTAAGAATTTTTGTTAAAATAGATAATATTTTTAATTTATTGTTTTTTTGAAAAATACAATTAATTAAAAACAAATTCTTGTTTAGTTTTTATAAATTATAAACTAAATTTATACAATATTTAAACTAAATATAAACTAATCTTTTAAAATTGTTTTAACTGAAAACTTCTTAAGTTTTTGCTTACAAATTAATATTACTATACAATCTTTTATATTAAAACTATTGTATATATAATATAAAGCAATCTTGTTATATTTTATATATAAATCGAATATAATAAAAGAGATAACAAAATATTTTGCAAAATATTTAGCGCAAACAATATATATATTAGATATAAATTTAGTTTATATATTGTTAAAAATAGTAGATTTTGTTATTTAATTATTGCAATTATATTGTTAACAATTTCTCGAAATATTTTAATAAAATATAGTAAATAATAAACATAATTTTTGCGTACAATTAATATAAAAAATAAAAATTGTTTTTAATTAACAAAAATATAGATATTTAATTGTATATTATATATACTAATTTTAATTTTGCTACTTCTTTAAGAATAATTAAATTTTATATATATTTAGTATATACTAAACTTATATTAGAATAAAACTAATTGCAAATAAAATTTCTAAAAACTAGATATTTAATAAAAATATAGTTTTTTATATATTGTTGTAGTCTATAGTCTATTAAAACGCAAAAATAATTAATATTAATATATACTAAATTTGCATTAATAGTTCGATTTATATATTATAATTTTGTATTAAAAAATAAAGAATATTTAATTTAATAAATTTATAAAATTAGTTTACAAATAATATAAATAAAATAAAAGTTTATCTTATAAATTTTTTATATAGTAGACTCTTAATTTTTGTATACACAAGTTATAGATTCAAAATATATATAATATATATATTGATTTTACTATTTTTTAAAAAAAATCTATAATATTAGATTTCTATATAATATTTTAATTGCGCGTTAATATTTATTGTATATATTAATTAAATAAAATATTATCAAAGATTGTTAATATTTTTAAGTTTAACTCTATTGTATACTAAATATATATATAATATATTTAAATACGCATATTTGTAATATTTAATTTTAAAATATTTAAAACTTTAATATTAAATTTTATTTGCTTTTTTTTTTAATTTCTAAAAATAAAAAAGCAATCTAAGTAATTTTAAAATTAATTGCAACAATAGAGAATTAAATCTAATTTTAATATAAATTAAAATTATATTTTACTTAAATTAAATATATATTAAATATATATTTATTAATTAATACTTTAATAAAAATATTAATTAAAATCTTAATTAATATTGTATTTTTTTTTATATACAAAATAAAGAATTCTCTTTAAATATATATATAAATATATTATAATATTATAATAGTTTTGCACTTTTAATACAACTATTTAATTGTGTTTTTCGAAAATAATTGCAATTTTATTAACGTTAATAAAGCTCTATATATAATAAATATTAGTTTAATATATAATAAATATAAAGTATAAAAAAAAATCTATTTTTTTGAGTTTTATAAACAATAATTTGTTAAAATTATTAAAATTTTAATTGTTTAATATATTTTGATTTTTTTAATTATTTATAGAAATATTTTTGTTAATATTTTAATTATTTAATATTGTATTTAATTTAATAATATTAATATTGTTAAAATTCGAAGTTTGTTTATATATTTAGCAAATATCTAGTATATAATAAATATAAAATAAATCTTAATTTTATTTATTTATTGCAAAATTGTTTGTTAATCTTAATTTGCAAGATTTTTAAATATAAAAGAATTTTTTTTGTTAAAAAATATAAAAACTTTAAAAACAAAAAAATTAATAATACTATTAAAAAATATATTGCTATTAAAATTTAAATTAAATATAAACTAAGCTTAAATATAATATATATACAAAATAAATAATTAAATTGCGCAAATATAAAACTATATTAAATTTATACTATATCTAAAAGTAATTTATACTATAACAAAATATAATTTTGCAATATATAAATCTTGTTTTTAAATTTAATTAATTGCGTATTATAGATTTTATACAATTTTAAAAATATTATAGATATAGAGAATTAAGTTTATATCTAGTATATATTAGACAAAAACAAAATTCTAAAAGTTAATTTTTAGTTAATATTAAATAAAAAGATTTATATTTTATATAAACTATATATATATTAAGCTTGTATCTCGATTGCAAACAAAGATTGCAATTAATTTCTATAATTCGAAATAATTATATTAAGTATAAGCTAAGTATAAACAAAATTTATCTTAAATAAGAATTTCTATTCGAGATAAGCTTGTTTCGAGTGCAATTTCTGTATCCGAAATAAGTTGCAACTCGTAGCAATCTTTATATTAAACTTTCGAAACTTATTTGTAGTTGCAATAGATATAAAAACAAACAAAAAAAATATTTTAGAGAATCTTGTAATATTTAATTACAAAAGTACAATTAAGTTCTCGATACAATTGTTAGATTAATTTAGATTAATTTAAATTAATTTAGATTAACTTAGATTAATTTAGATAAATCAAAAGTATTATATTTTTATTAATTCGAGATTGTATATAAAATTGTTATTTAATATAATTCTTCTTTTAATATAGATACTATTATTTTTGTCTAGATTAATATATATTAACTTATTTTAATTAAAAAACAATATTTTTAGTAACTATAATCGAATATAAAGCTGTAATTCTATATCTCTTTTTTCTTAATATAGTTCTTGTTATACTTGTTTAGATTAACGCAAACTAATTTAGATTAATTAACAAAATTGTATTTTTAGTAATTTTGATTAAATATAAAATTGTAATTCTATATATCTCTTCTCTTAACATTTTTTTTGTTATATTTGTTTAGATTGACGCAGACTAATTTAAATTAATTAACAAAATTGTGTTTTTGTAATGCCATAACCATAATATTCCAAACTCTGCCGTAACTTGTAGCCGAATTATATTATATATCAAGACAGTGTCTAGATCTCGTCTTAACAGTAAAAAATTTTTTTTTCGAGAATTTCTTTTTGAATTTTTACAATTTATTTCTCTTATAATTATAGATTTATCTTTCTATTTTGCTCTTTATACGCACAGCGTGCGTCTTAATAGCGTTACTTCTATTATACAATTGTATAATTTTACAGTAATAAATTGTCTAATCTTCTAAAAGCGATTGTTTGTTAGAATGTCGAATCAAGAATTTAAAAAAACAATTTGTTTTAACAAAAACAAATTTGCGACAAAAACAACTATTGCAGAAAATAATACAATTGCAACTAGAGAACTTTTTATAGTTATCGATTTTCGAGAATTATTAAACAAAAAATATAGCAACTTTAATAACAAATTTTCGATCAGAAACAAACTCGAAACAAATATAAACTCTATTTTTAACAATTTCGAGATTAACTATAAAATTCTTCTAAAGAAAAAAAAAAGAAATCGAAACAACTTGTTGTTAAATATAAATATTAATTTTTTCTAAAAAAAAATCAGAAACTCCAAATTCTGTTACAAGATAACAAAATAAATATATTGTTTATACAGCAATATTGTGTAGCGTCTTCGAAAAACAATATTTTGAAAAACAACAAATTATTTTTGAAAAAACAAAAATCGATACTCGATCTGAGATTGTTCTATCTAGATAACTACTACAGAAAAAATTTCAAAAAATAGAAAAATTAAATTAGAAATGCAAAAATTATATTCGAATCTAATTTAAAGTTCTTTTCTATCGAAAACTATAAGATTTGTTAATATCAACTCTTTCTACGCAACAGTTTGGCGACGCAATAAAACAACTACAAAAAGACAAATTCTATTACTCTAAATACTTGAATATTCGAACAATTCTTACAGTATCTAATAAATCTTATAAAATTATTCGAGAATTGTCAATTAACTATCGCAATTAAATACAGCTATATTAAACAGAATTTTATGCAGAGCGTAAACAACTTTGTTATCTATTTAAAAATTTTAGAAGCAGATTTAGAATTCTTTACTAAGTTTCAGAAACAAAATATATTTTTGAATAAACTAAAAAACAAAATTTATAAAAAAGTTATTGTTGTTTCTGATCTTTCTGTAATAAGAAACGCGTTTGTTATACTAATTGCGCGCATAAAAAACGCTACTATCTTGCAAGATAATTATAAAAATCGATTTTAGAAATCAAATTATAGATTTCGCTCTATCTCGAGAGATAGTTGTTTTAAATAAGAATCGAACAAGACAGTCTCTAGATCAGATTTTTGCAGTTTTTTTTAGCAAAATCGATATAAAAATATTACTATATTTTTTCTGCAAAACAACTCGAGTAACAATAATTGTACAAACAAAATTTGTACGTATTACAATTGTAATTAGCAGAAATATATTTTTTTCAACTACTTTTTTTTTAAGAAGAAAAATTCGCAAATTAATATAACAGTTGCTGCAAAATCGAGTGCATTGCATATTACGCAAAAGATACTATTGTTTCGATATATTAGCAAGATTTTCGACAATTCGAAAAACTAGAAAGATTTGCAACAATTATTGTTGCTATTGCAAATTGCAAAGCAAAAGTTAATGCAATTTTAACAGAGCTGTTTATATATATATTAGATAAATATTACAAAAAAATAATATTTCTGAATAAAAAAATATATATTAATTGTATTTTCGAACAATAGACAAAAATATAATATCTAGAGAATACAGATTTTTTGTTTGTTAAAATTAAGATTTTTTACAGAATCGAGATACAATTTCTAGAATTCTATAATATAGATATTAGAATCTGCAATAGCAACAACAGAAAATATATATTATATTAAGTTTTCTATTTTTTTTCGAAAATTGTCTAGAATATAATTATCGAACTATTATAGATAATAAAAATAAATTTGTATATTAATTGACAAACTTTTATATAAAAATATTAAGTAACAGAAAATAAAATTATAATAGATTTTTTCGAGAATTTTCTAGTATATATAGAGAACGCTTCAGTCTATATATTTGTAACAAGTAGTATTAGTATTATTGCAAAAACAATTTTTTTCTCGATTTCTCAAATTTCGATAGAGATTTTATTGTATAAAAACTGTTTTTTCGAGATTAATATTTCTCTACTGTTAGAATATAATAAAAATAATTATACTATAAATTTACAATCCGACACAAAATTGTTGTTTAAATTTTTGTATATATTGTTCGAAAAAAAACTTGCTGTATTTCGAGATTATTTGCTCGAAAATAAAATATTAAAATATATTTGCAAATCTACAAGTTACGCAAATATTTCAATATTATTTGTTTTTAAAAAAAATAATATTTTTCGATTTTGTATAAATTATCGAGAACTGAACTCAATAACTATTAAAAACAAATATTTTTTATTTTTTATTAAAAAGACGCTGAATCGATTGATAGATATATACTATTTTATTAAATTCGATCTTAAAAATATATACTATTGTATTTGTATACAAAAGAAAAACAAATAGAAAATTGTGTTTTGTACACGCTATAGTTTTTTTAAATATATAATTATATTTTTCGACTTGTTTAATATTTCTGTTATTTTTTAAACTCTAATTAATAAAGTACTACAAAATTTAATAAACTATATTTGTATTGTCTATCTGAACAACATTCTGATCTATTTTAAAATTTGCAAAAAATATTAAAATTATATTCGACAAATACTCGATCGACTAAAATAGTTTAAACTATATACAAAATTTTCTAAATATATTTTTCTGATATAGAGTATCGAGTTTCTGAACTATATTGTTAGTAGCAAAAGTATTGTTATAAATATATTATAAATAAAGTTAATTTGTATATAATCTCGATCTACTATATTGCGAAAATTGCAAATATTTCTGAAATTTGCAAACTTCTATTAACGCTTTGTTTAATATTTTGCAAAAATAATCAGACTTTTAATCGAATTACTTAAAAATAGCAAACAAGAAAAACAGAATAAATTATTTCTGTTTAATATTTTTGCTCTGATTGTGTTTCAAATTCTTATCGATATTTTTATTACTGCTTTTATATTAATATATTTCGATCTTAAAAATCGAATTATAGTTGAAATCGATATATTGAAATTTGCTATTGCAGCTATTCTTTTTCAGCTTGTGTTTTGCACGCAGAACAACAATCAGACAATATAATATTTTGTTATATTCTATTTTAGAAAAATAATTTTTGCTGAAATTTGCTATAAAATATATAATTAAAAGCTGTTAGCTATTGTCGCAAAATTTTAGCAGTAGCAATACTATTTTAAAAACAGTTATTTGTTAGTTATTGTTCTAATAGATTATAACAATCTGAAGTATTTTATAACAACAATATCTTTTAATTGTTGTTAATCTCGATAAACTCTTTTGTTTGTCGAGTATAATTTCGAAATTAAATATCGAACAGAAAAAATCAATTTTGCAAATAGATTATCGAGACAATCAAACTATAAAAACAAAACAGATAACAAAATTTGTCTGTCTATTTTTTAGAATAAACTCAAAAATATTACAATTGCAACTATTAAAATAACTTTTGTTCTAATTAGAAATACAGCTAAAACAATATCGATTTTAATTTGTATTAATATTGTTTTGTATATCTGAAATATCTTCGATATCGAGATATTTAATAAATTATTTGTTAAAAATATTTTCGAAATCTCTAATAATATCGACTCGAATATAAAAAAAAATATTGTAATTTAACAATTGCAACGCAGCAATATTAATACAATATACAAATACAAGAATTTAATAGAATTTCTTTTCTTAATTCTGTTAATAGCAATAGAGATATTCTAAAAAAAAAAAAATTGATATTTAAAATAAAACAGCAGTTAATTGCTCTCTTTTAGCGCAACAAATATACTAAATATAAATAAAAACTTAACAACAGTTTACTCTACTATTTTTGCGCAGTCTATATATCAGATAAAATTTTACTAAAATCAGAATTGCTGTATTTGTATTACAATAATTTTTTAAACAGAAATTATTTTAAAGTCAAAAAAACTTATATACTGATCAATTGAAAATTCTATTAATTTTATATATTTGTTAAAATAGAATTATATATTCGAGAATGCAATATATATTAGCAATTCAAAATGTTTCGATATTGTCTATACAATAAATTTTTTGCACTATTTGTATTTACTCGATCTTAAAAGAAAATTTCTATAAATTTTATTATAAAATTTCTCTCTAGTTGCAGTAACAACAATATCTACAATACAATTCTTGTTATTGTAAATCGATTCTTTAAAATAGTACTGTATATTTTAATTAAATTAATCTGAACAACAGAAGATTTAATCGATATTTTGTTTAAAAGAGTTTTTCTTTTTTTTAAAAATATAAAAAAAATTGTATTCGATAGAAATATATTGTTTATCAGTAGTTATTAATTTGCAATATATTATAGTATTTGTATAAAAAGAAAACTAAGTACTGTTTTCTATTTGCAGACAGATAGACAAACAAAAAAACAAAATTAAATACTAGAATACTATTTTTGCTGCTATTGCAACTATTAACAAGACAACTGAAAATCTCTTTTATCAATAACTTAGTATATATATAATAGTATTGTTTATTTATTCTCGAATATATTGTTTCTCGAGACTGCGTTCAAATATTATTTGAATTTCGATTTTAGTTAAAATAACAAAAAATATTCTAACATTTTTGTTGCTCAAAAATATATACAAATCTTGTAGAATAAATACAATTGTATAAAAAAACAACTAAAAGATATATAAAAAGTACAAACAGAATATTATAATAAAAAAATTAAGCTCTAGTATTACAAATTAGAAGACAAAATTATACTCTCTATTAAAATTTTTAAAAATATTCGATTTAAAAAAAAGTTTTTCTATAAATACACGAAATTGTTCTCTATTGTAAATATTGTCGAAATACAAATATATCGATTACAATTCTTAGACAATTAACAAATCTATTTGATTTTTTATATTTTGTTTCTCGAATTCTATTATTAGAACTTCAACGCTATCGAGTTAACGCAAATAATACTAATAGATAAAAACAAAAAGTAAAAAATAGAGAAAATTCTGAACAAGAAAAAGAAATAGAAATAGAGAAAATTCTACTATTTTATTTGATAGAAAGAATTTTCTTTCTGCAAAAACAGTTAAATATTAAAGCAATTTTTAATTTATGCAAATGCAATATTGAAGCAGTTCTATAAACAACAGCAGATTGTTGTTTTTGTTTTTAAGACAAAAAAGTTATATCTTTAAATAAATTGAAACAATCTAGCAAAACAGAATTAATACAGTTTGATCGACAGTACTACGCGAACAAAATAGAATCTCTACTATTGTTAAATTATATAAGAAGTTAAGTAGAAATTGCAACTTCTTAAATTTGATTACAATAATATAAAAATTAATATATTTTTGCTATCTAATTCTATATCTTTTCTAGACAGATTTTCTAGTCCAAATAATCTTCTAGTAAATGCACAATAAGTTTTAATTGCATTTATTATCTCAATTAATCTGATTGCATTTAATAATAAGATTTTTTTTCAACTCTCTTTTCTGATTGCTATATATATTAATTTTTAACTTATTTTTTATTGTTGTTGTTTGTGCGCAATAATGCAGCAATCGCAGATATATTTTTAAGTCTTTGTAATTGCAGTAAAAAATATACTTGTACAATTAGCAATAGTTTTTATTTTGCAGACAAACATAGCTTCAAGAGTTTAATTAAAATATTTAGTTTAATTCTCGAAAAAACAAAATTGTATATATTGTTAACAATAGTATTAATATACAAAAAAAATCTTTGTCTAGATATTTATATCGCTTTTTTTTAAAAAAATCTGATTAGTATAATCTCTGATTAGAAACAAAACAAATAGTGTTGTTTTTAACAAAATTTTTTTTAAATTATATTTGATACACTATCTAGATATCGATATTAACTGATACAGATTTTTTTTTTTCGAAAAGTCAGAATTGTTTTTTTTTAAAAAAAGTTTCGATAAATATATCTAATAATATATTATATTCAGTATTCTCTGCTAAATATTATATAAGTATACTAGAGTAGTTTCTATACTATTTAGTCGATTTGTCGAAGACAGCAATTTCTTGTTATTATATTTTTATTTGTTAATAAAGCGCAGAACAAATCTAATTTTAGTAAAAAAATTAGATAATTCGAAACTGCTGTTTTTAGTTAAAATCTGCTGTACAAATATTAGTAGATTAACAACTTTTTTGCAAAAGCAACAAAAAATCTTAAAACACTAATATATCAGTTTTTAATACAGCTGTACGAACTGAATCTACAGAACAGCAAACAACAGTACAACAAATACAGCGCAGATTTTTCTTTTTTATATACTGTACAATATATTAATATAGAAAAAGAACTGCAAAAGAAGCTCTGTTTACTATTGTTTTTTTATTATTTTATAGATAGTACAAGTATTGCAGACAGCAGAAAAATACAAAAAAAACAATATCGAAAATATAAACAAGAAAATTGTCGATTTTATTCCAGAATTGCTATTAATATTAATTTTAGCAAGATTCTACAATAGTTTTGCTATATATATTTATATCGATAGTATTGCGCTCTGTCAGATATTAGTCGATATTATTAGAAATCTATATTATCTTTAAAATTTATACAAAATACTAAAGAAATTTACTGTTCTTGCTGCTGCAACTACAGATACACTCTATTAGTATTATATATATTAAAAAGAGATTGCAAAGAAATTGTTACAAAACTATTTTAAATATATTATAATAATAAAAAAAGTACAATATTTTGATAGATAAATATTACTATTGTATCTAATATTGCGCTAATTCGATTTAACTTAAGCGCGCAAATCGAGATAATTTACAGAATAAAGAGATTTTTACTGCAGAATTACAAGTTAATACTGCGCAGAAAACGAAACGTCTAGTAGAAAGTATTATATATAATATTTTAATTTTAGCTGATTAAAAATTGTAGTATAATCTAATTGTAACTTCTAAAAATAAACTACTGTTATACAATAAATAAATAACTTTTCTCGAATTTCTGATCTATAGTCGAAAAACATTTATAAAAGTCTTGCTCAATTACAAAATTGCTATTCAGTAATATACAAAAGAAGTACTTTTGCTGCTATTGCAGCAGTTTTCTGCTTGTAATATATAAGAAATATAAAGAACAATGCGAGAAAAATCTATTTATATATTTTTATTAACAAACAAATTGATAACAAACGCAAAATATAATTGTAATAGTTGCGCATCTGCAGCGTATAGCAGTTAGCAAATATAGTATTGATTTTGAAAATCAGAATTCTGAAAAAGAAAACAATTGTAATATTATAATTATAATATTCCAAACTTTGTTGTAACTTGTAGTCAAATTATATTATATATCAAAGCAGTGTCTAGACTCCGTCTTAACAGTAAAAAGTTTTTCTCTCGAGAATTTCTCTCTGAATTCTTACAATTTATTTCTTTTATAACCGTAGATCTATTTTTCTATTCCGCTCTTCACACGCACAGCGTGCGTCTTAATAGCGCCACTTCTATTACACGATCGTGTAATCTTACAGTTTTCAGTAATTATAGTCGAATATAAAGCTGTAATTCTATATCTCTTTTCTCTTAATGCAGTTTCTGCTATATTTGCTCAACTTGACGCAGACTAATTTATATTTATTAATTTTTTTTTTTTACAATAGTATTTTTTGCTATATTTGTCTAGATTGACGCAAACTAATCTGAATTAATTAACAAAATTGTGTTTTTAATAGTTTTGATCGAATATAAAACTATAATTCTATATATATATTTTTTTTAATATTTTTTCTGCTATACTTGCTTAGATTAACGCAGACTAGTCTATATTGATTAAAAAAGAATATTTCTACAATAGTAGTTTTCGCTATATTTGTTTAGATTGACGCAAACTAATTTAGATTAATCAAAAACAATATTTTCAGTAACTATAATTAGATATAAGACTATATTTCTATATATTTCTTCTTTTGCTGCAGTTTTCGTTATATTTGCTCAAGTTAACACAAACTAATTTAAATTAATTAAAAGAATTATCTCTTCGATAGATACAATTAGACTGATCGTTGAATCGGATTTCGATTTTAACTATTAGAATCGACTCGATTCGATAGTTTTAACATTAAAAATCGAATCGAAATTCGAGTCGATTTTTACTTTTTTGAAATCGATTAGATTTGATTCGAGTCGATTTTAGATTTTAATATTAGAAATCGAATCGAATTGTCAAGAAATCGAAAATTATATTATTATATTGAGAATTATTATTTTAAGATTTGTGTAATTATAATATGTTATCGAAATTATAGTTTGCTATATTATTATATTATAATTACTTGTTAGTATAAAATTTTGCTTAATTTATCTTATATTTGCATTACTTTTTTGCATTATTGTTCTACTTTAGAAATTTTTTCTTTGAACTATTTAGAAATATTGTTTATACTATTCTCGATTGCAAAATATTTGATTTTTCAAAAACTTCTAGTTAATAGTTGTCTTTATTTGAAGATAATTCTAGTAAATCTATTTTTTGCAATTTGCTATCTAGTACTTTATATCTTAATTAATTTGCAAGTTAATTCGATTAAAATTTTAATTATACATTTGATACTAGAAAAAAAGAATTTCAAGAAGTATCAAATAAGATTTTAAATAATTTTCTATTACTTAAACTAAAAAATAGAAACAAATATATTAAATAAAATATAAATACTAAGATTTAATTTAAAAAATAATAATTATATATTACAATTAATAAGAGTATCTTGTACAAGACTTAAAATAGACTTGTTTATTTATATTAAATTAAAAAGATTAATACTATAGTACAATCTAAGTTTTGAAACAAATATATTTAAATAGTCTTAATTATTAATAGCTTGTCAAAAATTGTTTGCAAAAGTTGTCAAAAAATATGAAATTATTCTATTGCATACAATTATTTAAATATATCAAATATAAAGAAATATCTTCAATCTATCTTTTACTTAAAACAAAAAAAATCTCGATTACAATTAATAATTGATTTAGTCTTTATTTGCGTAAATTATTGTTAATAATACAAATAAATAATACAAAACTAATATATTAATAGAAGAAAAGCTATATCAATTTGTTATTTTTCAATTAAAATAATTGAAAAAATTAACTATACAAAATATTTATTAATTTGAATTTATTCTTTCAAACTATTAATAATTCGAACTTTCGAAAATTATTAGAAATACTTTAATCAAATTTAGTATTTCTAAATTGTATTAAATTATCGAAATTAATTTTTACAAATTTTGATTAAATTTGTAACAAAATCAAATTAAATTTAAAAACGTCTTAATATATCTTTATTGCTTTAGATATATAGTTTAGTTCTTAAAAATTTATCTATTTTAAAGTATTAATATATTGAATTAATATTATATTTTAATATTGCAAACATTTTATTAAATTTATTTCTCTTAATATCAAATATATAAATCGACAATTAATATTAAAACTTATAAAGATATTAAAATTCTTTAAAATTAAAAACAAACTTCTTGAAGTTGTTATTAATAATGCAAGCAATAATAGTACTTTTAAAGACAAACTTAACAAAGTCTTAAATTAACAAAAATCTTAATAGAACAAACAACAAAATTCTATTTTTTGTTTAATTTATATTATTAATTTAATAGTTTAAAATTTTATTGCAACTCTTAAATTAAAAGCAATTGTTAACAATATTGTTTTTCAATTAAAGAATAAACAAGTTTAGAATATTGCAAAAAATACAAACTTATCTATTATAATTAAAAAGATATTTGTTTGTATAATAATACAAAAAAATAATATATTTGTTAAATCTTATTTAGATTTACGCTTTTATTGTTGCTATTAATAATTTGTTTTAACGTTTAATTTGCTTTAGAGTTTTTCAAAAGCAAAAGAATAAAAAATCTCGAAAACTAATATAAAATATTTGTATTTGTTAAAATTCTATTTATTTAATACTTTGTTGTGCATATTAACTATATAACTATATTGATTTTTGAATAGAGAAATATTTAGAAAATCAAGAAATTTAATGTATTTAATTAGACGAAAGTAAGTAACAATCGATTTAATTGTTTAACAATATATTAAATTCTTTTTATAAATACACTTTTATAGTTTTTCGAACAATTAATACTAATATTTATTTGAGATTTTAAGTATTCGATACAATATTTAATTATTTTAATTATATAGAGAAAACTATAACAAATTATAGTTGTTCTTTAAGAGAAATTATACTAAAAGTTTGTAAAAAAGCTTCGACAAAACTTGTTAAATATTATTCGAAAACAAAAAAACTTAATAAAATATTATACAATCTTATTAATATTTTAAATTCTACGCAAAAATTAAGTTTTTACAAAATATAGAACAAAAAAAAAAAAAATTTCTATAAATTACAAAACAAAATATTAGACAAAATTTAAAATTTATTTTCGATATTATTATAATTTAGTTGCTACTTTAAAAGCAAAAATACAAAGAGTAAATATTGTTAAAAAAATAATACAATATAATAATATATTTAATTTTTAGTTAACTTTTTTTATAGTTTGACGCAAATGTTGTAAAATTTTTATTTCGACAATTTTAATACTTTTGTTCGATTTAAAACAAAGACAATTAATATTTTTGCGCTAATATTATAAAGAATAAATATTTAATATAGAAATATTAAAAAAATAATACTTCGAACTATTTTAAATTGATACAAATAATTAAAGAAATTTTTTCTTGTTTAATATTATTAATAGATATTAAACAAACTTTTAGTTTTGCTCGAAAAATATATTGATAAAATCGATCTTAAATAAGTTTGCAAACAATTGAGCAAATTATAATAATTAAATATTATAATTGTACTATAAATTTAAATTTAAAGAAAACTATTATTAAATTGTAGAATATATATTGTAGAGTACAAAATAATAATTAGCAAATTAATAAAAGTAAGAATTCTTTTCGAATAGAATTCGAGATTGTTTTGAATAAAATTTATTTATAACTAGATTATTGTATAGAAGATTTTATATTTATAATATTATTATAAACAAACAAATATTATTAGCGATAATATAGATAAATAATGTATTTAAAATAACTAAATACTAAAAATTGTATTAAATTAATGTTTTTAACTTTTTAAAAATTATATTATCTCTAATTTTAATATATATTTAAATATAATAAGAATAAATAATTAAGTCTCGATAGCTTAATAGTAGCGTATTTAGTTTTTTGTAATAATAATACGCAATTTATAATATTGTTTAAGATAATATTATAATGCTATCAAAGATTATATTGTAGATTGTATATTATTAGTACAAGAAATTAAAAAAACAAAGATTCGAATTTTTTTTAAGATACAATAATTTTCTTTTTGTGCAATCTTTTATAAAATTATATAGAACAAGATTGTTAAGTTCTTTAATTAGAAAAGTTAAATTAATAATTTAACTCTAATTATCTAGATAATTTAAATATATAATTATAATGCACTTTTTAATTACTATATTTAATAGAAAAGAATACAAAAAATATATATAGCAAAACAATATATTTAATAGATAATATAACAAAATAATATCAATAATAAAATACAATAAGTAAAATAGCTTAAATTTTAAATTTTTTGCTAACTATTTCGATTTCCAATATAACAAAGATATTTAAATGTTAATTTTATTATTATTTACTATAGTAAAGTTCTAGATTCTATATTAATTGCTTTAACAATTGTAAATCTTTAGACTTAATAATCTTGCAATTAATATAAATAGCAAGAAGATTGCTATCTAAATATATAAAATAAAATATTAATATATATTGTATAAAAACAATAGTAATACAAATAAATAATATATTTATTAGAAAAGAAATCGATTATAAAACTCTTAATAATTTTCTAAAAAACTAACAAAATTAATACTTAAATTCGATATTCTTTATTGTTTTTTTATTAACAATTTTATTTTGCAAGATTTCTTAAATCAATTTTGCGAAAAATATTTTCGAAATTAATAAATTATTAGTCTTCTAATATTTGCAAATTTTATATAGAGCTATTGTTTCGAATTTGTATTTGTACTTTTTCTATATTATAAATATTTAGCTAATAATAGCTTAATATATTATCTCTTTGCATTATCTTTTATATATTAGAAACTATTTTAATCGATTTCTTTTCTTTGTTATAATTAACTTGCGCTACTATATTTTTTTGCAATTTTTTGTTTTCTGTTTTACAAGCTAAATTAAATATATTAGCAATATATAATATATTAAATATATTATTCGAATATATTATTGATTTGTTTGATTCGAGCTATTAGAGTTTTAGAGCAAAACGTGTTGTTAAATTAAAAAATTTCAATACTAAATAAAAAAAATTAATAATATAGAATACAAGAATTGACAAGTCTTGCAATTAAGTATTTAATAGATAATACAATAGAATAATATACAACAAATATATATACTTGTGTTTAATTTTAATAGTTAAAAAATATATATTATACAATAATTGATATAATAAAGATAATAATTTTTAGTTACAATAATATTGAATAAAAGTAATATTTAAATTCTAACTCTAATATTAAACGCATAAATTTATTTTATAATTGCGACAACTTTTTTGTTTAAATATTATATATTAATTAATATATTTAATACTATCTATTGTCTCAATCTATATAGTTAATATACAAATTTGTTTTGCATTATTTGCATATATTATTATTAAAACTAATCAAAAAAATAGATTTTTTAAAATCGAATTTCTTCTTATTTAGAAATTCGAATATTGTTAAATAGTTAATGCAATACTATTAAGTAAGAGACTTGTTTTGCATTATTTATATATATTATCTTTAAAACTAATTTAAAATACAAAATATCTATTTTATTAACTCTTTTGCAAACTATTGTTAATAGAAATTGTACTACAATATAGATCGAAAATAAAAAGCTACTTTACAAAAAACAAAATATTAATTGTATAATATTTTACAAGCGTCTAATTAAGTTGCAAGCAACAACTATCTTTAAAAAAGTCTTTAAACAAATTCAAATCAATATAGAAAAAAATATCAAAAATATAATAGCTAATAAAAGAGTAGAAAAAGAATTGCATAGTAATACATTTAAATAATATATATATATTTAAAAAGCTAATTATATTGTAGCGCAATATTTTAAGATCAAACTAATAAAGAAAATTAGTAAAAGACAGAACTTGAGACGCTTCTCTAAAATCGATTTAGCATAATAATATTAATAATTTTGCAACGCAATATGTTAATTATATTCTATAAATTATATATTTTAACAAATCTTCAAATATCTATCGTTTTACTGCGTTATATATATATAGTAAACAAGATTATCAAAAAAAGAAAACAAAATACTATATCTTGTTTTTGCAATACGTGTAATTTAATATTAAAAAACAACAACAAACTGACACGTTATTTAGTTAAATATTAGATAATTCGAGAAACAAAATGTCGAAAAAAATTCAAATTTAAGAAAAAAATAAAAGAGAATTCGAAAAAGAACTTGAAAAGGAACAATTTATATTAGTTGTACAATTGTTTTCTCGAAATAAAACAACGTCTAAAGAAAATTAATATATCAAATATATTTGATAAAATAATATTCGACAGAGTTTTACAATTATTCGAACTAAATCAAAATAATTATAAGTTTTCGAACATATATATTATAGAGATTGAAAAGTATTACTTTTCAATTTTACAAATAGAGAATTCTGTCAATTCTAAACATATTATACGAATATCTGATAACAAAGCAAAAAATCGCGTATCGACAAATTTATAATCTACTATATTGACTATAATAATTAAACAATATAATTAGAAAAAAAGAGCAAAAAAATCTATCAATAATATAGCTCGAGAAAGTAGCTATATCTATTAAATTAAAAAAATTACGCAAAAATTGTTTTTTATTTTTTCGACAATATATAGTTTTTTTCGAAATATCTAAAATTATAAATTTGCAAAATAGATATTAAACTACAAATTTACAAAAAGTATTATTAATATATTGTTTCGAAATAAGAATAACAAAAATATACAAAAATATTACAATTTTTGCAACAACAATAAGTAACGCGCACAAATAAAAACTATTTTGTACAAAATCAAAAATAATAAATAGCGCAAAATAAAATTTACAATCGAAAATACAATCAGTAATCTTATCTCTATTAAGTATACTATATACTATTGAAATATCGAAAATATAATATATTTTTTATTTAATTACAATTTTTTTTAGAACAATTTGATATATACGTCGATTTAAATTAATATAACAAACAATATTTGTATCTATATCGAAATATATATAGAAGATTAATAATAAAATATACAAAATTAACTATTAGAAAAAGTTACAATTATTTCAATTCTAATAGCTACAAACAAAACTCAAATAATATAGTATTATAAAAATCAAAGCTTGTAATCAATATATATAACTATTAACAATTTAAATCGAACTACAAAACAAAATCAAACTTAATTAAATCTAGTACTAATAGACTTAATATTAATTGTAAAAATCGAAAAAAAGTATCTGCAATATCTACAAACAAAAATATATTATTAAACTATAAAGAAAATCTTTTAACATATATTTTTAATCTATAATAATTCCGCTTTGCAAATTAATCAAATATAGTATTCGAAATATTTAACAATTTCAATATAAACGTATTTTGTATCAACAATTTTACAAAAAAATATTATTTAATTATTAAAGAAAGAATAGTAAACTACGAAGAGCAAATTCTTATTACTAATATTAAGAAAAACAAATATTGCAATATTTGCAGAGTTTCTTCAAACAAGCGAAAATATCTTATAAAGAGATAGAAATATTGTATTTTTAAATATACTCAAAACAAGCTTGTTAGACAAAAAACAAATTTAGAAAAAAATAGAAAAAAAAAATATATATTCGATACGCAATTAAATATAAAAATACAAGTATTACAATATTTATAAATTAATAAATCTTAATATTCTCTATTAATTATTAAAAGATATAATTATACAATTGATTAACTAAATTGTTGTTTTAATTAACAATATTATTGCAAAAATATATTTTAAACAATTTACAAAACAAAAAAAGAAAAACAAAAATATTGTCGAAACAACAGAATTTATTTAATTAAATAAATATTTTTGTTAAATTTTTAATATAACAAACTTAAAAATATTTAAGTTGTTTAATAAAATTAAACAATAAAATAGAGTTAAATAGAAAACAATAGTATATTAGTTTGTTTCTACAATAATATCTTTGCTAATAGAAAAATAAAACGCAACAATATATTATATTTAAGCAATTATAGATTTTGTTATATTTGCTCAATATATTTTTTATAACAAGAATATACTAAACTATATAGAGTACGCATTATATTAAATCGACAATTTAAAAACAATTTTTGTCAAATATCGATTACAAAATATAACACACAATAAAAACAACAAAAATAAAATATATTTTAATATTTTTAAACTTTATATTCTTACTTATTTTATAGATTTTATTTGACTATTTAATAGTATTCAAAACTACAATATCTTCTACAACAAAATAGTATACAAAATTCTATTAAAGCAATTTTTTTCAAAAACAAACAAAACAAAAAAATAGAAAATATAGATATTAGATTATAATATTTGACATATTAATATTAGTATTATAAACAATATAATTTTCTATTTGCAAATTAGTTTAACATTTGTTGTTAAATAAAAAATAAAAAAAGAAATTAACAAATTAATACAAAAGTTAATAAATTTATTAATACAATTTAACTTTTATAATCGAATATTACTAAGCAAATAATATATAAATTACAAATATTAACAAAAAGTTGAAAAAATTGCTATAGAAAAAAAGTTCGAATATTCGAATTTTATAGACGCATTAACAGTATTTATTCGAAAAAAATACAAAAATATACAAAAATTAATTTGTAATTAATTAAAGTTAGATGTTCGAAAACAAGATTTATTTTAAATAGAAAACTATTTTGTTAAAATTTACAAATTCTTAATCTATTAAAAACAAAGCGAAAAAAATTATACAAATTTAAAAAAACTACAAAAAAATATAATTTAATACGTTTCTTGTTAACGCAATAAAACTAACTATCAAAAAAATTGTATATAGATACAAAAATATAAATCGAAAAATATCTATTAAAGCAATAGATTAACAAAGAACAGCAATAAATATATAAAAAATATACAATTTATAGTTATTGTACTTAACTATTAGCAATTAAATTATACTAAATATTTACAAAAATATATAGAGATATTAATCGAAATAAAACAATAGATTAATTAAGAAATTACTAATACAATATATAAAATATATAAAATAATCGACTTTTCTACTAATATAAGCAAAAACTTTATATATTTATACTTTCGACAATTTTACAATTTGTTATATATTATTTGCAACGTATATTTTATATTGACAAATTAAAAATACACAAAGTATTATATTAACAACTTTATCGATTAAAATTAATACAATACTATATATAATTTTGATTTTAAAACTAACAAAATTCGATTTGCAAATATATAAATTAAAGAATATCGAAAAAAAAAAAATCAAAAACGCAATAGCTAAGTTAAGTTAACAAAATCTGTGTTATTAGAACTATAAAAAGATTTTTAATTTATATATTTTTTCTATTGTTCGAATATTTATTTTAACAATAAATAATAATATTTTTATTTTGTATTGTTTAAACTATAATAACGTATTAAACAAGTTAACTAAATTGCGCAATATATAGACTTTTGTATAATATATATTTTTCTTATTGTTATTTCGAAACTCGAAATTGCAGAAAACGTAGCTAATATATTAAAAAAAATAAAAGACATAAAAAGAAAATAGTAGTTGTTAAAAATTTTGTTACTAATAAAAAGAACAAATCTATTTTAAGATTTAGATTAATTAACAACTAAATTAAATTGTTTAAGTTTTAAATCAATTTGTTTAAAATTAAATCAAATTGTTTAAAATTAAATTAGTTTAGTTTGTTCAAAATTGAATTAATTTAACTGCAACAACTATACTTTAATTGCGTTAAAAGATACTAAATTATATTGTTTTTGTTAATATTATTATAATTATTGCTTTTAACAACAATTAAGAAAATATTTTTGTTAGATTTGTCGCAAATATTTGTTTCTACTTTGTTATAAATATTGTTATAAGTTAAACAAAACTATAGAAACTATTATTAACTTTTAACAAAATTATTAGCGTCAATATAGTAAGCAAAAATCTTAAGAGTATAGTTTTTTTCAAAATTATACAATTTAAAAAAATTTGTTGTCAAACTAAATACAATTCTTAAGCTCGATTTCTTAATAGATAAGTATTAAACAGTTTTTAAATATATTGCTAATAGAGAATAAAACTATTATTAATCAAATTGTAAAAAAATTGTACTATAATATCGAAAATTTTAAATAAGTTCTAATTTTTCAAAAACTTTATTTAATTTTAAACTAATTGAAAATATAGATTGTTATTAAATTCTATTTAATAGAAACGCTCTCGAAATATATTTAGAAATTTTGTAATATTGTTTTTTGCAACAATAGTATTTTTAATAGAAGTACAAAAATATATTTGAGATTAATAATATTAACGCGCATATATTGCAACAAATTTTTTGTATTAATATATTTTCTAATATATTAAATCTAAAACAACTTAATTTTAATTTCGATCAATTTAATAAAGAATTGTTAAATCTAAAACAATATATAAAACAAATAATCTCTTAATAAATATATAAAATACTATTGTTAAAACTTATATTTCTTTTTTGAATATATTCTAATATATAGACTCTTATATTCTAATCGAGTTTGCAATTTGTAATAGAAACAATTTTTGCAATTGTTCTAAAATTAGATAGATATTAATAATATAAAATAAAATAAAATTAATAAAGAAGTCGACAAACGTATCTTTCGCTCTATAAAAAAAAATAGACTAATTAATATAAAATATAAATATTTTAAATTAGATTTTTTCAAATTGTTGTTTTTGTTGTCGTCAAAAACTATACTAGTATTCAAATCGATATATAATAGATTCTTTTTCTAAATATTGTTTTTTTTAAATCTATTGAAACAAATTAGAATATTATTGTTTATACTATTATTATCGATTAAGATATAATTTCAATTTGTATTATTTAACAATGCGTCGATACTTTAGAAATTCCAAATAGACAACTTTATTAGATTTTCATTTATTAAACTATTAAACAATAATTAACTAAATGTTTGTTTTTTGTTATTTTATTTTTTTGCGTAGTTTAATTATATATTAGAATTATATTATTTCTGTAAATTCGATAGAAACAAAAACAACAATAATAAGAAAAACAATAGCAACAAACTTAGATAGTATATATTTTAACACAACAAAAAAAGCAATTTGTCTTAGATTAACAAAAAAAACAATAACAATTTTATTTGTGTTCTTTGCTTCGAACGTAGAAAAAAAAATCAAAATATTATTGTCAAATAAAACAACTATTTAACAAATAGATTGTTCTTAACAAGCTCTAGTACAAGATTTTTTAACAAAAAAAACAACAATATTGAGATACAATTTGTAAATTTCGCAAACAATATTTTAAACTTGTTATCTAATATTGTTAATAACAGAAACAAAGACTTTACTCGAGCAATATTATTATTAGTTGTTTTGTCAATTGTATTAGATAGCAAAACATATATAGCGCAAAATCTTTTCTATATTCTTGTATATAATAATATATTCTGTTGCGTTGTTCTATATCGATTAAATATACAACAAAAGTCGATATATTGTATAGATATTAATTAAATAAATAAATATAAATTTATAGTAAAAAAATTGTTCGACTTCTTTTTAATATTTGCAATTTTGCAAAATTTGTCTTTATTTTAACAAAATAGCTCAAATAGTTTGTTAAGAATCGAATATTCGAAAATAATCAACAATAATTAAAAAAATTGCACAATTTTAGTTTTTCGATAAATTAAAATATAAAAAACAATAACTAAAATTATTATTTTTTTATAATAGACAATACAACAATATCTATCTTAATTTATCAAAATATTTATTATAATATAAATAATATAGTAAAGAAGCAAACAATATAGAATATTTTAAACAAATTTTTTTTAGAGCAAATTAGACTAATCTAAACTATACTAAATTATACTAAACTATACAAAATCAAATCTAACTTAAACTATAAACAAACGTATATTAATATATTATATTAGCTTTTTATTGTTTTTGTTTCTTTTCTAATACTTTTTACTCGAACAAGTATTTTTTCTTGTTTTAAATCTTTTACTTTGTAACAAGTATTCTTTTATATTTTATTTTATATCAATTTAACAATACTTGCGTATATAATTTTGTTAACTATATTTAAAAGACTAAAAATCGCGATATTTTCAATAAATACAATTGTTATCAATTAAATTAAGAGATATTTACTAATCTATATTTGCGTAGAATAATAGTTCGACAAATAAAAAAAACAATTTAGATTCTAAATCGAACAAATTTTTATATTTTTTAAACAAATATAGAAGAGTTTTCGTTGTCGATAAGAAAAAAAACAATACAATAAAAATATTGTTTTCGCAAATACAAAACAAAGTAAATTTTGTTTTTTTTTTTAAATTATTTTTTAATCGATTACAACTTTTATCTGTTGTTTTGTTCTCTAAAAACGTAATTAGAAAATCGAAAATATATAAATTACAATTATTTTAATTTCTCTTTAATATTTACAATTTTGCATTTTTGATAATCAATTGTTCGAATTTTATTTCTCAATTTTTTGCATTTAACAATTGACGAAACAAATTATTATTTTTGCAAAAAACTCGAACAACATTCGCTAATATATTTGTACTATAAAAGAATATCAAACAATATTCAAAATATTATTTAATATCAGAATATAAACAAATTATATAAAACGTAATATTTTTTTTGCAAACTACAATTGTTTGTAGCAATATTAAATTTAAAAACTGCAATTTCTAAACAAATTCTAGACAAAAAGCAAAACTGTTTAGACTAATAAAAAAACTATAAAAAAATTAATTGTTCGAATAAACAATTTTAAATATTAATAGAACAAAAATATTGTCGATATTTTAGTATTAAAAAAGACAAAAAAGATAGCTATTTTAATTTGTTAATATCGATTTAAAATTAATTTGTTATAGTTGCTCAATTTGATAAACAATATTCGATTATATATAATAAAGCAAATGCGCAAGATAGTTAAGAATTATTACAATTTTAGCAATTACAAGAAATTATATAACTATATTGTAGTATTGTTGCAAAATTGCGTTTTTTTAAGTATAAATTATTAACAAACAAGTATACTATTTAAAATATTTTAAATTTTAATAATTGTTAAGATTTTTGTATTATTGTTCTTTAACAATAATCGAAAAAGTTTTGAAACAAATTTTTTAATTAGATATTTGTTTACAAAATTAAATTTAAAAATAATTAAAATAATATATACTATAATTTGTTACTATATAGAGAAATTTTGTTACAAAATATATATTATAATCAAATTTGAAGAAAATTTGAATCGACAATAAGTAATCTATAATGCGAATTATATAATTATATATACTAAACTAATAATATCAAAAATCAAAAATATTATACAAAAACTATAAAATAATTAAAGTACAACAAAAATCGAATTGAAATTGCGCAAACTACAAGAAAAAATAATATTCTACAATAAAGAAACAAATTACAATCTAAAATTCGAAACAAAAATATATTTTTTTCTAAAAAAAAATTTGTTCAATTTAAATAGTTTCGAGTTTGAATTCGAGATAGTATTACAACAATATAGAAAACTAAACAATAAAAATATATTTGTTAACAATAGAATTAGCAAATCTATATTAAAGTATTTAATAAAAAATAAAATAAATATAATTAAATTTGTTAATATTAAAAACTAACAATTGTTGCAGAATACTAACTACAATCTGAAAAAAAATTCTTCTCGAAATATAGATTTAAATTTTAGAAAAATTCTAATTTAATTTAATTTAATTTGATTTAAAATTTATAAAATATATTAATTGACTATAATACGTTTTATAGAAAAATAGTAAGAAAAATAATATTGCAAAAATAAATTATTTTTTTCAAAAAAATCTATTTTAGTCTAGACTACTTTAATATAGTCTAATATCTATATAGTATATTAACTAACTACAATAACGCTTGTAGAACAATAAGATAAAAAACAATTCAAAAATGAAATATTTTGTACAAAAAGAATAAATTGCTCGTTAGTTGTTCAAAATCAATATAATATACTAACTAACTATTTTGATATTTCTAGAAAGATTCTGAAAATAAAATCAATACAAAAATAAACAAAACTTTTAGAAATAATTTAATCTAATTTAATCTAACTTAATCTAACTTAATTTGATTTAATTCAAAATATAGTCGATTAACTGCAACTTGTATATAGAAAACAATTGAATTTAATAACAATATTAAGATAGATTTTTCTTTAAAAATCGAATTAAACAAATATTTTGCCAAAAATGAATTAGAAATATTAACACTTCGACTTTAACGCAATAATTACAATTCAATAACTAATTTGACAAATAAATAGACAAATAAAATATATAGAAACTATCTACTATATTTGATTTCTAAATTATGCTAACTAAAAGATATTCGACAAACAAACAATACTAAAAAAAAAAAAAAAAAATATTGTAAATTGTATTTAACGTCTTCTTAATATTATTAAAACTAATATAGATTGTAAACAAGTTAATTAATACAATAAAAATTGTTAATCGAAAAAATTTAAACTAAAATAAATACAAAACTCAAGTAAAATTCGAGAATTAAACAAAAACTATAATATTAAAATTAACAATTAATTGAACTGCTTAAAAGAAGAAGCTAGAAGTAAGAAAAAAATATACAATATAATATAAAATAGACAAAACAAATAATATTGTAAATAATACAAATAAATATAATAGATTTCAAATCTATACAAAGACGCAGTCTCTAATACAATCTATATTAAAGATTTCTATATATAATAAGAAAAACGTATACAAATCTCTTTAATTTTAGACTAAATTCAATTATTAAGATATTTAGAGCTTTGCTTTATTAACGATTTCGCAATAATAAAATTAATCAAAGTTAAGTTATCGAATATATTAGTTATAATTACAGTAGAACTAATATAGACAATTGAAAATATATTTCGATTTATATCTATAGCACAGAAAATTTTAATACTATCGACACTATTGTAAGAAAATTCTAAACAATATATAAATTGCGCTATTTCAATAGAAATCGTAAAAAGAGTGCAAATTGTACTAATTCTACTAATTCTGCTATTTCTGCTAAGACTATTAATACTGCAACGCTCAAATATTTGCAACTAAATTCTGCGATTAATTATATAGAGCGAGCTTATCAACTAATCTGCTACTTTGACTATTAGTTACTAATAGTACTATTAACAAAAGTCTCGGAATTGCTAATATTAGATCGAAATATTAAACAAATAAACTATTATTAATTAAACAACTTTTAACTTTATTAATATAATTTAAATTAAAACTTACAATAAATTATTGTATTATAACTTTTAATTTCTTAAGCAATACTAAATAAACAAATTTTGCAATATTATATTAATAATAATACAAAATATAAATATTAATTAATATTTTTGTTAATATACTAGTAAGATTAAGTAACGAAATTTTATTTATTAAACATATAATTTCAAATATTATTAATATTTACTTAATAACTTCTTCTTTAAAATTAACAATTTATTTAACTTTACAATTTAGCAAGTTACGAAATTTTATTACTTGTTTGCGCATTAATTTACTATTTTTATTAATTACTTAATTTGCGCTAAATATTATATTATTATTATAAGACTTCTTAAGTTTGCTAATATATTCATAACTATTATTTAAAAAGTTGTAGCAATTTATTAAATTAAAAAGCACAAATAACAATTTATTATTTAAAAAAAATATATAATTAAAAAAGTTAAAAAGCAAATTATTTTTATTAATTTTAAACAAAAAAATATTAAATACAAAATTATTAAAAACAAAAACAATAAAAATCAAAATAATAATAATAACAAAAATTTGCTCAACTATAGTTATTTAAATATTTAAGTTTTTTTAATATTTATTGTAAACAAAATTAAAAATTGCAACAATTTTTTTATTATTAAAATATATATTTATTATACTCTTATAAAAGAATTAAAATTTCTTATTTTTAAAAATAAAATATTTAAAATAGCAATTAAAAACAATTACTTAGTTTTAAGTTAATTTAAATTTAATATTAAATTTGCTAAATTAATTAATAACAACAACAAAATTACTTAATTTTAAACTTTTATTATATTAATTAATTTTAGTATTGTTTGTATAATTCTTGCTAAAATTAAAATTAACAAAAAAGATTAATTATAATTAATAATTTTTAATATTAATAGCAATTTACAAATATTTTGCAAATTATTTAGTATTTTTGCGATTATAAAATATAAAGAATTACTTTATATATTAATCTACAAACAAAAGTATTAACTATATAACAAAAAAATCGATATTATATCTATTATATTAAATACTAGTTATTATATAATAAAAATTAATAATATAATTATAAATTTAATAAAGAGCAAAATCTATACAACAACAAAATTTGTATTAATTTTATCTACAATTAAAAGGTTTCTACAAATTTATATATAAAATATTGTAAATTTAATAAATTTAATAAGCTATAATAGTTTCTATATTAACTTTATTTGTATTAAGTTTGTTAAACTTAAATCTAAAACTATTAAAAGTAAATTTTAATATAAAAAAATTATTAATTTAATTGAGCAAAAATTACAAAAAGTACTTGATATATTTATATTAGCTAAAATATATACGAGAAAGAAAACAATATATACTTTAGATTTTAACTATTAATCGATTAAATATTACAAACTTGTTAACTTATTTAATAACAAAATTAAAACTAATTATTTTAATAGATTAACACGTATGCGTTCGCAAAATAACGCGAAAAATAATAAGTTTTCTTTAAAACAAAAAACAATTTTTTTTCAATAAACAATAAAAAGAGATTGCGAAAACAAATTTTTGTTTTGCTATTTTTCTAACATAATATATTAACAAACAATGCAAAGATTACAACTTCTATTTGCTCTAATTTTATAAAAATTAAAATTGTAAAAATCTTTAAAATTATTAATACTTTAATTAATAAATTATACAACAAGTTTTAAAAAATTAATACAAAATTTAAAGCTATTATAATAAATATTTTAACAATACAAGACAATAATATTACAAAAATATACAAAAACGTTGTTCTAAATAGAATTGCTAAATTTGTTTAAGAATTGTTAAATTTACTAGCTTCGATTCTTAGAAACAAACAAATTATACAAAGTAATATATATTTTATTAGTTAATATATACACAATATATATACTAAAGTCTTCGAAAAAACTTATTAAAAACAATCTTTTAAATTCTACAATTTGTTAATTATTATAAAGAATTAGCTTGTTACGTTTAACAAACACAATAAAAGAAAAATTAAAAAGAATAAAAATTAAAAAGAATAAAAACGCAAATAATAATAGCAATACAAGAATAAGTTATTTGTTATTCAAAAAATTATAATATATAATTTAATAAGTATTTGTTAATAAATAAGTTAATTTTGTTTTAATTGTTGTTTAATTAATATATTACTACAAATTTGTTCGATATCAATAAATAATAAATAGATTAACTAGTTTGTAAATAAATTAAAAATTAAGAATTTAAAAATTAGTTATTTTTCTTTTATTTTTACAACTTGCTTTAATTGTCTTATAAATATATTATTACAAATCTATTTAACAAATATTTCTATTAATTATTATTAACAAAAGCGTTGTCTTCTTTCTTTAAGAGAGACATTTGTTATATATCTAGCTAGCAAATTGTTTTATTCGACAAGTTTTACTCAACAAGTTGCGTTAATCTCTAAGAAAACTAGCTCGACAAATAAAGATAAATTTGCGCATAGCTAGATAGATTATTAATTTAACTATTTATTACAACTTATCTAATATTTGCTTTGTCTATTTCTTGTCTTGCTTTTATAATATATATATTATAATTTATTAAATAACAAACAACTTATTTTTATACTACTATTATTATTTGTATTTTTTATTTTTCTCGATTTTTCTTTTATTGTATTTAATAAATATAATAGATTGATTCTTTATAATAGTTAGTAAATTATAGAATTTTAAAAATTGTTTTTAATAAGTTTTTTTGAAAATCTTAGTATATATATTGTATATATATTAACTAATAAAATATATATTACTTTGTATAATTTGTTTTTTTCTAAAAATCGAAGCTAGCAAATCTAACAATTCTTAAAAAATTTAGCAATTTTATTTAAAATAACGTTTTTGTATATTTTTGTAATACTATTGTTCTATATTGTTAAAACACTTATTGCAATAACTTTAAATCTTGTATTAATTTTTTAAAACTTATTATATAATTTATCGATTAAAATATTAATAATTTTAAAGATTTTTATAGTTTTAATTTCCATAGAATTAAAGCAAGTAAATTGTAATTTTTATATTGTTTATTAATATATTATACAAAAAAATTAGCAAGACAAAGATCTACCTTTGCAATCTCTTTTTATTGTTTATTGAAAAATATTTGCTTTTTGTTTCAAAAAAAATTTGTTATTTTTTGTATTATTTTGCGAATATATATACGCTAATTTATTAGACTGATCGTTCGGGTCGGTTTTTCCCCAAAATCTATAATCCGATCCGAAAGGTATATCTAATTAGATTAAGTTTTAACCTAATATAGTTAGTATTTTTATAATTTATGCAATTCGATTCCAACTATTAGAATCGAACGATTAGTCTAAATTTATTAGAACAATTAATTTTAATCTTGTTATTAAATAAGTTAACAAATTTGTAATATTTAATTAATTAATAGTTAAATTTTAAAATATATTTATTTATAATATATTGTTTTTTTGTAAATATATATTTTAACTAATATAAATACGTTAAATACTTTTTGTAATTTTTGCTTAATTAAATTAATAATTTTCTTAAATTAAAATTTACTTTTGATAGTTTTAAATTTAAATTTAACAAACTTAATACAAGCAAAGTCAATATAGAGATTGCTATAGTTTATTAGACTTATTTAATTTACAATATTTTATATATAAATTTGTAAAACTTTGTAATTATAAATAAGATTAATACAAATTTTGTTATTATATAGATTTTACTCTTTATTAAATTTATAACTATATTGTTAATTTTTGTTGTACAATAGCTCGCATTTAATACAATAAATATAATATTAATTTTTTTGTTATATAGTTAATATTTTTATTTATAGATTAATATGTAAAGTAATTCTTTATATTTTATAATTGCAAAAATATTAATTAATTTGCAAAATATCTATAAATTACTATTAATATTAAAGATTACTAATTATAATTAATCTTTTTTGCTAATTTTAATTTTAGCAAAAATTATATAAACAATATTAAAATTAATTAATATAATAAAAATCTAAAATTAAATTGTTTTGTTATTGTTATTAATTAATTTAGCAAATTTAATATTAAATTTAAATTAACTTAGAACTAAATAATTGTTTTTAATTATTATTTTAAATATTTTATTTTTAAAAATAAAAAATTTTAATTCTTTTATAAAAATATAACAAATATATATTTTAATAGTAAAAAAGTTGTTATAATTTTTAATTTTGTTTTTAACAAATATTAGAAAAATTTAAATATTTAGACAATTATAATTAAACAAATTTTTGTTATTATTATTATTCTAATTTTTGTTATTTTTATCTTTAATAATTTTATATTTAATATTTTTTTACTTAGAATTAATAGAAATAATTTGTTTTTTAACTTTTTTAATTGTTATATTTTTTTAAATAGCAAGTTGTTATTTGTATTTTTTAACTTAACAAGTTGCTACAACTTTTTAAATAGCAATTATAAATATATTAACAAACTTAAGAAATCTTATAATAGCAATATAATATTCGATAAATTAGACAATCGATAAAAATAATAAATAATATATAAATAAGTAATAGATTTTTGCAATTTACTAAATTGTAAAGTTAAATAAGTTATTAATCTTAAAAGAGAAGTTACTAAATAAATATTAATAATATTTGAAATTATATATTTAGTAAATAAAATTTTGTTATCTAATTTTATTAGTATATTAATAAAAATATTGCAAAAATTGTTTGTTTAATATTGTTTAAAAAATTAAAAGTTATAATATAATAGTTTGTTATAAATTTTAATTTAAACTATATTAATAAAATTAAAAGTTATTTAATTAATAATAGTTTGTTTGTTTAATATTTTAATTTAACAAAGATATTTATTTTATAATTTTCGAAGACAATTACAATCTTATTATAAGACTTTTTTAACTTTATTAATTAAGAAATACTATAATATTATAAATATAACTTCTTTAATCAAGTTTTTAATTGCAACAAACTCTATAAATTAATCGAAATATTGTATAATATTATTAATAAAAATACTATATTTTATCTTGTATTTTTTAACAAAATCTTCAATTTTATTTAACAAATTTTTGTTATATTAACAATCGAATTTAAGTTTATAATTTTTTTAACAAACTAGATATTTCGAAATAGATTTCTTGCAATTATAACAACAAAGTTAATAATTAACAAAAAATTTAACTTTATAAATATATTACTTATTATTAAATTTTGTAACTAATTTAGAATAATTAGATTGCAAGAAATTATAGAAATTGTTTTCTTTAAAAATTAACTTTAGATTAATAATAAAAATAATTAAATAAATTTTTTAATTAATAAACAAATTGAGTTTATAGATTAAATTATCTTTCTCTTTAAAAATTATAAAAAGATTAATTTGCTAAATAATTAATTTTGTTAATTTTACAAAAGATAGACTATAACTCTTATATAAATAAAAAAAAACTTAATTGTTTATTTAGAAAGTTAGAAGTTAATAATATTTGTTGTAAAAATTCTTTATTATTATATTAACTTAAACAATTGCAATTTCAATTTTTATTATATTTATTAATTTTTTTTTAAATTAATTCTTTTTTTGTTTATTAAATTTAAAAAGAGTTAAAAAGTCTTAAATTTTAAATTCTATAACTATCTTATTCGACAAAAGATTACTAAAAAAACTAGATAAATTGTTTAATTATATTCGAAAAATTAAGAGAAAAAAAATTAGTTAAGTTTAGAATTGTTTACTATTATATAGCAAAAAGCAAACTCTATTATTTAATTAGCTTTTTTATTTTAACTATTAATCTAAGAATAATATACAACAAAATTAGAAAATTAATATCGAGTTTTTTAAATACAATATATTAGAACTTGAACAAAAACTTTCTATTACGATATTTCTTAATTTGTAAGTTTGTTTACTATTATACTAATCTAGTTTTTAATAGTATATATATTTTTATTAATTATAATTATTATTTTTTTAAAAAATTTATATATTGCAATAAATATAATATTTATATTTTGTTTATTTAATAGAGTTAATATAAAATTAAAACTTATTATATAGAAAAATATTAAAAAATTAGTAACAAAATTTAAAGTATTGTATAATTAATAATACTTTGTTTAACAAAAATTATACTCTCGACAATATATTATATAATATTGTAGATAATTGCTTAACTTGCAAAAATAAAAATTAATAAAAATTATCTTATATAAATAAATAAAGTCGATATAATAATTCTTGTTATATACTTAAATAAAAATCTCTTTTTCGAACTTTTTTAATAGACAAAGTTTTTTTCGATTAATATAATTTGTATAGTATAGCAATTTATCTTTTATAAAAAATTGTATATTTGACAATATAACAAACTTCTAAATAGTATTTATAATTTTTGTTTATTTAGTAAATTTAATATAGATATTAAGCAACTATTTTCTAAAATTAGTACTTATTTTTATTAAACAAATATAAAAGAATATTGTTCTATCAAAAATTGTTTGTGCAATTAGATTTTTTTTCTCTAAAAATTTACTTAATTAATCTATTTATTTTTAAGACTTTAATCTTAAATATAAAAGTAGATAACTACTAGTCGAACATTATCCTACTTTTCTTAAACACTATCTCTACTTTGTCCGAACACTATCTTCTCGCACTAAGTCTAATCGAGTAATTTTTAAAATTCAATAATCTTATAAACAAACAACATCAACAAGATCAAGAAAAAACAATAAGAAATACATAATTTTGTGTCTATTTATTATCAAATTCGATATAGTTTCTCAAGAATATTTCAGTACAAATTTAAATCTAAAATATATCTTTTTGTATATTTAGAATCGATCTCTATTTGCATCTCTAATTATATTTGAGAACTATCTATATAGATAGTCGGAACGTCTAAAATTTGTTTCTCTATTATTGTCTTTTTTGCATTTTTTTGTTTATCTTGTCGACAACTCTTTTGTCTATTTTGCTAACTTTGCGTAGACGATTAATTGTTAGATATCTAGTTGAAAATCAATACTTTATACGAATGTCTTGTTTCGAAATTTTGCTTCGATCTTGAACTATCGCATAGTTTTGCGTTGTCGTGTGCTTTTTAAGATTCTAAACAAGCAGATTAATTGACGTTCTTTTGTAATAGATATTGAACGACAACAAAAGCTTTATAATTGTAAATAGACAATAATATAGAAGATATAGAAGATATAGAAAGTGCAGAAGATAACAAAGAATAACAACGACAACAACGAAGTAAACAACGCGTAAACTATAGAAATTACTCGATTAGACTTAGTGCGAGAGAATAGTGTTTAGACAAAGTAGAGATGGTATTCAAGAAAAGTAGAATAGTGTCTAGCTAGTAATTATCTAAAAGTATTAACTTTGTTAAGTTTTTTAATATTATTTACTTTTTCTTTGTCAATTAATTAGACTAACTGTTCGGGTCGATTTTTCCCCGAAATCTATAACTCGACCCGAAAGTTATATCTAATTAGATTAAGTTTTAACCTAATATAGTTAGTATTTTCATAATTTATGCAATTCGATTCCAACTATTAGAATCGAACAATTAGTCTACAATTAATATCAATAATTAAAACAAAATATTAAATATTATATTTAGACAATTTGTTTTGTATTAAATATTAAAACTAAATTGCAAAAGATATTGCAATATATATATAAGTCTAAAATTAAACTCATTTGTAATAGATTACAACAAAATTATTTGTTTAACAATATTAAATATAGTTAAGTAATTTGTTTAAACAATAATTAATTACTTAAAAGTCTTAATTAGATATTTTATTTTTCTAATTATTTAAATTAAGTAAACACTTTTTAGTTCTATTAATTAGTAATAAGACTTAACAATACTTAATATTTTAAACAAAAATAGTATATATTAAATATTAGATTTTCGAAAGTTATTATTAACAAAATTGTTTTTAATATAATAGATTTTAATATAATAGATTTTAATCTTGTATTTTTGTTTTTTTGTTATATTAAATCTTATAAATAGACAATAACTAATATCGAAATAAATAAGAAAATTAGATATTATAAAGATATATTAAAGTTAATAGAAAGAATTTAATAAGTCTAATAATTGCTTAATAGAAGTATTTTGTTACAAGCTTATCAAAGCTATATTAGTAATTTAGATTCTATACTATTAAACAAATCTACTATTATATTTGCTATACTCGAGAAACAAACAATCTAAGTATAATATTCGACATATTCGACAAACAAGTATTGCAAACAATTATATTTATTATACTCGACAAACAAGCAAAACAAGCAATTATTATTTTCTTAGTATATAGAAACTAGAACACAACTCTTTTATAGATTGTATTTAATTTATTATAAATTTTGATTTATTATTATTTTAATTTATCAATTTTTTTTTAAAATTTATTAAATATAGAAACTGTTTATAGCTGCAAATTTTTGTTATTAAATAATTATTTGTATTGTCTAAAGATATTTATAGATTTTTTTAATAATACAATTTATTCTAATATTTTTGTAAAAAATATCAATATAATATTTTAAATATTCTAAAAATATCTTTATTAGATTAACGCGTTTCTATTTCAAATACTAGTTTATTAGTATTATATCGACTATCGATTATAAAAAACAACAAAATTAGAATTAATAAACTCGATATTTATTATAAAAATTGTATTAATCTAAAAAACTAATTTATGCAAATAAATATCTATTTTATTTTCTATTTTGTTTTAGCAGATTAGAAAATAATTTTTGCATTAATATTTTTCAAAAAAAGAATTCAATATTAATTTAAATCAAATTTACAAAAATATCTAAAAAACAATAGCAAAAACTTTTATATAATATTTACAAATTTTAATAACTTTAAAAAAAAGTTTCAAATTTTTTTTAAAATATTGAACAAAAAACAAATTACAAAAAAAATAATTTAGTATTTAATTTAACAAATTTTTGCAACAAATTATATAGCTAGATTTCAAAAATATATTAATTTAATTAAATAAAACAATATTGTATTTATAATAATATTTCGATAAGATTTTAAAAACAATCTAAAAAACAAAATTATATATAATAAAAGAATTTTTAATAATATATTTAATTTTATTAAAATAGTTATCGATTTTAATAACAAACTATATAAAAAAACTATAAAAAAAAATACAATTAATTTCGAAAAAAAGTAGAATTTTTTTTTAAATTAACAATTAAATATTAATAGAAAAATTTTTATTCTAATTAAAAATATAGTAATTTTAATTATTGTAAATTTGTATCTATAAAACTAAATTTTATTTAATAATATAAAAAAAAAAATCTAGAAAAAAACAAAATAACAAATTTCAAAAAATATGCTATTTATATAGCAAATAGAATTATTTTGCAAAAAAATATCGATTATAAAATTTAATAAATTGTCGACAAATTAATATTATATTAAAAAAGATATTTAATAGTTAAAACAATATTAGAAAACAAACTAATATAAAAACAAATATTTTCGAGACTAAATTAAACAACAACTACTATTTGATAAAAAATTTAAATTAGTTATAGAAAATTCTAGATAAAATATTATTAAATAAAATATTTGTATCTATATAGAAAATTAATTAAATATTTAATAAAATTATAAAAACAAAACAATTAAGAATATTATATTTTTATTTAACAATAGACTTAGACAACAAATATAACTAAAAAAAAATTTATAAATATCTAAACAATATTATAAATTATCTTAATATTTTAGCTAACTTATTAAAAGAAAAAGAGATAAATTAAATTGTAAATAAATGCGAGAAAACGCTAAAAAGCAATATTACTATAGAAAAAGAAATTTTTAATAAAATTAAACAATAACTAAATAGTATAAATCTATTTTAAGAAAAAATAGAGAAAACAAAAAAATATATAATATTTAGTTAAACAGTTTGCTATAACAACTTATACTAAATTTATTTAAAAAACAAAAAAAAATTAACTAATTTTCTAGAAAATCAAAATTATTAATTTAATATAAAAAAGAAACTTAGTATAAATAGATATTCAAAACAGAAATTGCAATATTAGAACAAAAAAATTCAAATTTTTGAATAAAAAATATATTAGAAAAATACAATATATTAGTTTAATAGTAGCAACTAAATTTAACAATATATATACAATATTTTATTATATTAATTAGAATTAATAGATAACAATTTATTGCAATAGTTAATTCTAATATAACAAATAATTTTATAATTAGAATTTTTATTAAAAGAAAAAAGTATTCTATTTAAAAGAAATCTAATATATATAATCTAATAGTTGTAGATAAAAATCTATTATTTAATAAGAATAAAAAAGTAAATAAAGAAACAAAATTATTATCAATAGCTATTGAACAATATTACAAAAAATTAATTTTTAATATAGTAAAAATAATTATTTATAATATTGTTCTAGAAATATCTTAATTAAAGCAATACAATTTAGAAATTAATTAAAATATACAAGTATTTAGATTTGTACAATATAATTATATAATTTATATTTAATTTATATATTAATAATATTCGATAATAGATAAAAAATTAAATTAAAAAACAATTACAAATAGCAAATTTATATTTTTGCAAAAAAACAATCTAACAAAATTTAATTCGACAAATATTAACAAAAATTAATTAAATTACAAAATTAAAAAAAATTTAAAAAAATACAAATTTTCTAAAAATCTTAAATTATCTAATATAGCAAAAAAATTGCTAAAATATATATTACAAATATATAACAATTAAAAGTATCTATTTTAAAAAAAAAAAAAAAAATTCTTTCTAAATATTAATTGTAAAATTATAAAATTAGATTTAAATTAGATAAACAATTTATATTTAAATTTACATATATTTTATTTGAGAAAAAACTCGAAATACTTTGCAAATATCTAACAAAAAACAAAAAAAAAATTTATTAAAAAATTTTAATTATAGACAAAATATTCGATTCTTTTTGTATTAAAAAAAAATAAAATTCTTTATCTATATATTAATTATCGAAAATTAAACAATATTATAATTAAAAATCGATATTTATTATTTAATATTAGCAAGTTTTAAAATTAATTATTTAAAATAAAATATTTTATTAAATTGAATTTACAAAAAATATACAATCAAATAAGAATAAAAATAGAAGAAAAAAAAAAATTTTTTTTATATACAATATAAATTATATAAATATATAATAATATTATTCGAATTTACAAATATTTCGACAATATATTAAAAAATAATTAATAATATATTATAACAATATTTAAATCAATTTGTTATAGTATATTTAAACAATATTATAATTTATTTAAAAAATTTAAAAAAATATATTAGTTATATCTTTAAAATATTAAAATATTTAAATATAAAAAACTTATATTTTAAGTTAGAGAAATACAAATTTTATTAAAAAAAAATTGATTTTCTCAAATTTGTTATTAAACAATATAGAATATATATAAATTTTAAAAAGCTATAAGCAATTAAAAAATAAAAATTATTAATAAATATTAAAAAAATACAAATTTTTCTAAATTTTATAAACTACAACAAAAAAATTATTAAAAACTATTTAGTAAATACAATATTATTAACAAATTTTACAAAAAAAAATATATTATAGTTATAAAAATCTATAGAAAAAAAATTATTTCAAAATTTTAAACTAAAATATTTAAAAAATTTAATATTAAAAATATACAATTTGCAATTGTTAAATAGAATTAAAATCGATATATTAAATTTAGTTATTAATATATATTTTAATTAAAAATATAAAAATATATAATATTTAATAATATATTTTTCAAAAAAAAAATTGTTAATTAAATAGAACTATAATATTTATAATAAAAAACTATTTGCTATAATAGTTTTTTTAGAATTATAAAAAGTATATACAAAAGAATTATTAAAATTTACAATTTTTATAAATTACAAAAATCTTGTATACTTTATTACTATTAAACAATTTAACAAAAAATAAATATAATAATTAGAAAAACTTAAATAGTACAAGTTTAAAATACAATATATTTTAGATAAAAATAATAACAATATAGATATATTTAGTAGAAAAAATAATTATATAGAAACAAAAAAATTGTTTAATTATAATATATTTAAAATTAATAAAAACAAATTACTATTCGCAAACAAATATAAACTAGATATTATATTACAAATATTTCGAGATAATACAAAAGAATTTTTAATAAAAAAAAAAACTTCAAATATCTATTAATAAAATTGACAAATATATAAAAAAACATTATAACAAATTATTGCAAAAGTATTCGAAAATAACAAAAATTCTTTAGTTTTTATATTAGTATTGTTAGTTTTTACAAATAAAACAAACTATTAAAATATATATTAAACAATATTTTAGCTATTAGCAGAACAAATATAATATATATGCAAACTATAACAAAATTTAATATTAAAAACTATCTAAATTGCTATAGAATAAAATTACAATAAATTTTATTATTAAATTGTTAAAGTCGACAAATTTAATAACTAAAAATAGATATAATTTAATACTAATAATAATTAATAAATTTATCAAATACTTATATATTATTGTATACAAAAAAAAGTTTATTGCAAAACAACTAAAATATATTATATTAAACTAATTTATAAAATATTATAATATATTTAAAAAACTAATTAATAACAAAGACAAACTTTTTATATCTAACTATCAAAAGATTTTTTTTTAATATTAAATACAAGATTTTAAATATCTACTATCTACTATTTAATTACAAATAGTTAGATAGAAAAAACAAATTAAAGTTTTAAATAGTATCTAAAATACTATATTAATAATATTTATAGCAATTAAATATTATTTCTATCTATAATATAATTAATACTTAATACAAAGATTTTAAATATTACTAAAATAATTCTATTTTTTGTTAACTATAACAAGAATTTGAATTTTTTTAAAAAAAATATATATATATTTGTCTGCGTAGTTAGCTATCGAAAAAATAGCAATATTAAAGAAAATATACAACAATATTTTAAAAATGCAAAAAAAAATTAATTAAATATTAAAATAAAAAACAAAAAATAATATCTTAGCTAAAAGAAAAGAATAAAATATATTTTTTTACAAAAAATCTTAGAACAAAAAAATTAAACAAAAAATTATATTATATTAAAATTAAATTGTTTTTTATTAAAAAAACTAAAAAATTAATTAATTACAAACTCGATTTATTTAAAAATGTTAAAATATTTTTAGTATTTTATATTTTATTATTAAAGTTAATAAATTTAATTACTTTTTTATAGAATATATTTTATTTTTATTTGTAAAAAAATTAATTAATTCGAGATTAAAAAAAATTTATAATAGAAAAATCAAAAATATCTAATTAAATAAAAAATATATTTTATTTTAAAAAATATATAAAAATTAAAGAAAAATTTTAATTGTTGTCGAAATTTTTTAAAGAAATTTTATTAAAATAAAATATAAAAATAGTATT
>JAABUL010000677.1_pt1 | contig 71477 bp, 82 predicted proteins | sample 5559151 | NCBI WGS metagenome assembly JAABUL01 (sample SAMN10711876, study PRJNA513368) | rock metagenome | isolation source: Antarctica rocks | place: Antarctica: Victoria Land, Pudding Butte sud | reverse complement strand
TAATATAAAAAAAAAAAACCACCCCCCCCCCCCCCCCCCCCCCCCCCTCTCAGGACTATGGATATCTACTCCGTACACGCAGCGACTACCAGAAACCTTCAACACCAATCAATCAGTCGTATGCCGAAGCTAGAAACTTCACAGTGGCGAATAATTAAACGGTAACTCCACTCAATAAATCGTAACCCCCACTCAGACTCCGGTATATTAACAGCAATACCAACATCCCTTCTACATACGACTAAAGACATAGAAAGCTGGGCGATCTCCTCACATTCAAATTAAGGCATCCATATATGTTTGATTCGAGAGCCTCTTCAAGATGCTTTTGTGCCACCTTCACCTGTTCCTCGCTAAACGCCTGCTTTGCTCACCTGATAGAGTAAACTTTCATCGTTCTTCTTTCATCGATCACCTCTTGAACTACGCCGCTGCTGCCTGCTGATGCTGCTTTTCACGTTTCAGGTATGCCACTCACGATCGTAGAATACTGTCATGATCAGGTATGAACATTTCGTTCGCTTCATTACACATTAACTTCTTTATTACAGTTTATATATTTCTCTGCTCATTACTACCGTCCACAATTTATATATTTTCGCAATGTGCTCAGTATAAATCGACATCACCATTTATATTGAAGCCGCAATTTCAGAAAGTTTTGATACCGTGACTGCAATCAGATTCAACTTCGGATACCGAAAGATCGAGATGTTCAAATGTAGATTTTCTAGCACAGGATACATACTCATTACCGTAATATATTCATGACCTAGAGAGGATGACGCGGATACTCAGGGTGCAGGTGATCGTTTTTACAAGGCCTTCTCGCTTGTTATATTTCAGCTTTCTGAATTCTGAAATCGAGCTAGCAGCATTGACTTCTAATTTTCAAAATCGGTTTGAAATATCGTGGTTTACCTTGTCACCTTTACATCTCCGGATGAAGCATTCCGCATCTGAATAGTCGAGACCTCCAAAATAACATTAGAGCAACCTTCCGACGGGTGGGTTCCAGCAGCTTGTGGGGACGTGGGCTCGGAGCCCGGCGCAGAGGACTAAGGAATGGTGCTACCTTATACCTTACCTATACCTCGAAAACCATGCAGTGTGCGGTGTGTAAGGTTGTGGCACAGGTAACAGTGTTTGTTAAGATATCTAACCGTCCTTATCTTATCCGCTGGCCTATTCCCTTTGAGCAAGCTTCCCTTGATTGCACTGCAGAAATCCCCCATTGTCCGCATATTGGACATCATTTTCCCAGTCGATGTACTTGCATCTGAAGATATTTGGTGTGTCAACCTGCCACAATCACAAGCACGTCAGGGAATGCAGCGAGCCATTAAAGAAATAGAAAAGCACATCTTTCCCATGCAGTTCTGCATTCAACTCAGCGCTGGACCGTGACTCGTTCCTACCAGATCTCATTGTCATTTTCCTGAGTTCCCGAACGACCCCCAAGTACCTTCAAGAATACTGTATAGCTTCAATCTCAACGTCATTGTCATGCGACACAATTTACCATAAATGAGATCTCGCAGACAGAATAATATATGTAGGCGACAGTCAGCTGCGGGACTCTAATTTGCGCGACACCTAGAATCTGTCACCCACGTCCACATCGACCCGGCGCTGTTTTTCGAAATTTGAGGCTGAGGTAGTCGAGAGAAGTGACCGGGCTCCAGATCCGTCGTACGATTGCTGCTCTTTGCTAGTAACCATTGCACCACATCATTCTCAGAAATTCCTTTGCAAGAGTTCTATTAAAAATGTCCACAGTGATATTTCCAGTTTTGAAAAGTTGCACTTTTTTGGAATCTGAATCAGCCAGCCCATCTTATATCGTCATTCGATCTTTGGTCGAGCCACCGACGATATCACAAAAAGGCTCTGCCGCTTCTTGCAGCTTTACGCACTTTGCCAGTTGCTGCTGCGGCGTCCATCCTCGTCACTACATACATACTGCAGCAGTAGGCCGTTTTGAGCTTCGCCAGCCCTATAGATCCTCCCCCTTGGTCCAGTGTTGTTGTTGTCAGGTTTTTGGGAATCCCGTGGCCGCAGCTTGCTTTGCTTTCCGGGCTTATGCTCGTATGTAGCATGGTTTGTTCTCGAGAAAGCAACGCCTGGGGAGACCGAAAGGTTTGAACAGGGGAAGCACTCTAATGAGGATTTAAATGAAGACATATGAGACGTTCGTAGCAGCGCTCACAGGACTTATGACTGCTACTGCTACTACTACTACTTCTGCTATATTTAGCCCTCAATTCTTTCCATCTCGGAAGCCGCTCTCGCAGCAATGTCCTTGACGCCGTCTTTCAACTTCTGGATCGTTGCAATTTCACTAAATCTCTTCTTCCAAAGCGCCCATCGCCCCAAGCTGTAACCCCTGCCCTTACCCCACAACCACTCGTCACCAATCCACGTCGAGCCTGGGGCGCCGTCCTTGCGATCGTAATCGATCTTGCAGAGCTCGTAAATCCTCTCGCCGGCAAGGATTACCCAAGTAGCAGCCTGTGGCACGCCCGTCGCCGCGCGCTGTTGCTGCTCAAGCGTCTGGCAGGGCACCTCGATGCCTTGCATGAGGCTGACCTCCGCATGGAACGGCATGCCTATTGGATGCCTACCAAGAGCGAGATACCTGGCGCCGAAGGTGATGGCATTAAGCAGACGCATCGTCTGAGAATCCTCATCGCCTGCTTCGTCCGGCTCGTCCCCGGGTTCGACCTCTGTCTCACGCAAGCGTGCTTGTCAGCGCCCAACTGAGCAGCTAGTACTGTCTTGCGTATACCGCCGTAAGATTTTCGAAACTAACCGATCGCATACTCCCTGAAGATCATCGTGAGCACCGGAAGACCCCTCCAGTACACTCCTGCGCTACTCCATGTGGGAGTGATGGCCATGCCGTGCTCGTCCCTGACATCCGGCAGCTTCGAGATCGAGTTAAGAAGGCCGACCAGACGCTCTGCGACATCCTTGTTGCCACCGAAACCTCTTACGAGATCACAGATTATAGCCCAGAAGGTCCCCACTCCTGAGCGGCTTGCATCACGCTTGAGCAGAGGTTCGTATATTGAAGCGATCGTGCCGGCGCCGCTGTCCGAGTCTATTCTGCCTTCGAGCAGAATCTGGAGTGTGTCTATTGCACGCTGGTGCTCGGCATTCTGACGATACTTGTGTCGAGCGGCGTCAGCCCAAGCTTCTATAGACATGCTGCTGACGTATGCTATGCTATAGCGTTTCGCTATGAATACGATGATAACAGTATAACAAGACGAATAATATCAGATTTGCAAATGAAAGACAGCCTCAAAACAAAATCAAAAAAAATTATATGTCAAATTGTTTAAATTAAAACAAATGTAAAGTTGTATAAAGATCACTGAAAAGAGAAATGATAATTACATATCGTCAAATCATTAAAAACATGTAAAATATTACTGGAAACAGGGAACAGTACTGTTACCCCTGTGGTAAGTAATCTTCGCTCTAAGCCCTGTAGGGCTGGGGCTAGAGGGTTCATAGTTTTCACCCTCTTTCCGCCTTTGTAGCTTTCTACTGTATTTTAATCAATATATACACATGCTTACTTTTGATGAGCTCCCGATAAATTCTAAGATCGGCATAGGTTTCTACACACGACGATACTATTTTACGAAAATTTGCCAATGGCAAATCAGATCTGTAAGGAAGGGATTGAAAAGTTGAGTATTTATTGAAATACGGGTCAAGTCGATCATGCAACGTTATGTAGTTTATATAACTCTCGAAGGATGGACGGGACATGACGGAGTATGACAACAGGTAACGTGGTATTTGGTCGAAGGCTGCACCGAGGTAAATCTTCCTCAGACTCGTGAGAATTCTCGTAGGGAAGGGAGCTGAGTAGGAAAAGGATGATAGGTTATGTATAGTTCCTCAGCCACACGGCAGCGAGTTAAGCCGACTTCACCGGATTAGAATGGCGGCAGCTTGAGAGTACCGCGCGCAGGGTGGGGACGCGACGGCAGCGGCTCCCATGGATGCCGAGGACGAAGTCGACGTTCACTTCGTTTATTTTGCCGAATGGCATAAGAACAGCCACCCATACGAGATGGACGACGACGGGAAAGTGCCCCTGGATACAGGTGTGCTGTTGAGGTCCCAGGAGCACAATTTTGCAGCGGGTGGATTAAGCATCGTGAGAAAGTTCATTGAGCGGGAAAAAGGTGGAGACGAGATATCCGGTTGGTAGACTTCTTTTGTTCACCCCTGCTTTCCTGATACCATGTTATTATGGTAATCACGGGGGAGACTTTGTAACAAATTGTATTATTTCATGACCAACGTATCTAAGCTCTCAGCTTTCCAAATGGGGCAGCAACCATTATAGTTTTTGCCTCGGCAGGTCCTCTGTTCCTTTGATCCCATCCCATTCTGCTTTATTACGCGCGGCTTGTTTCATGGCTTGGATCCTCCTGAGAATCCATTCCTTTGTCGAGACTACATCTTCCGTCTCGTCTGCACCGAGTTCTGGGATCACTTTGCTCTCTAGTCTTTTCAAGAGAACCTCATCTTCAGCCCTAGCAAAATATACAAGACTGTATCGCGTTAACGCTGCTTGAGCACCTGGAGGACTTGTGACACGGTGATACGCAGATCGCAGGAGACCATTCGTGAACTTCACCATTCCATCCCCAAGGTTCACAACGGCATGGCCCGGTTCGGATACCACGTAACCCCATGCAGATGTCGTTCCAGGTGGTCGAACCTGAAGACCACCTACTTGACTGAAGAGAAGAGTTACACTCCCAAAATCCGTGTGAGGGGCATGTGAGATCCGCTGGTCATCCAAGGGCTGGGGTGGATATTTGAGAATTCTTGCAGACCCACCAGAAGGTTCTGTAATTCGATGACGTTGAGACAAAGTCCCAGCAAAATTGCCGAGAGGAGCGTCAAGGCTGTTTAAAATGGTGATAACAGTATTGTGTGCCATCGTTGTGAAAGATTGAAAAAGTGACCAGTTGCCCTCAATGGTGCTTGGGACCGCTGATGCTGGAGCAATACCGTGTAGTTCATCGCTAGATATAGTGAAGAACTCGCATCGGTCTTTGGTTCCATTTTTATCGACTATCGCAGCACCCTGTGCTTTGTATCTAGTAACTATCAACGTAATCCAACATCCAGCACTCTGTAAGCCGTTGACATGTAGAGAATACAGCCAGTCACATTATGACCAAAGCATTCAATATCCCCACAATGAATAACATCGAATACGAAGGCAAGGCTAATAACATACCCATACATGGACTTTCCTGACATCCTGTACTGCAGCAACTCCTTCGGAGGCAGATCAAAAAGCGGCTCACCGAGAGCAAGCAGACGATCGGAAACCCCTAAAAGTTGGGTGCCTTCGGGATGACTACGTAAATCGAGAGAGAAGAACCCTAGATTCTTGCATGCTTGGAACAGCCGTTCTGTTTCGCCTTTGTCTTTTGCTAAGAGCTTGGCAAACGAAATTCGAGACAGAGGGACTGTAGGTACCACAGTGGATGTGTCCATATTGATGAGTTGAAAGGCTGAGGAGATTCTTGAGTAGAAGCGAGATACAGCACAGCCTTACGCGAGAGTAGGCGAAGGTCGGAGGATTCGGGAAGCTTTCCTGATAGAGCTACTAATAGCAGTGTAAGTGGGACTCTTTTCACTTATTCAAGATATCTGACCTCGTTTAGTTTCACTTAATTATTCAATCATTATTCACGCCTCAGTTTGTGTTATTTCCTTGCTCAAATGCATCACTACATTACTATCTTGTCCATAGCTATCATACTATATATGATATGTGCATTGGTTTCGAAACATTTCCAGGAACGAAAATATGCCTCTAAAGCGAAAAGGCTAGGATGTCAGTCACTGCCGGCTCCTTCACGAAAGTGGCTGTTCGGAGTAGACCGCATCTATCAAAATATTAGAGCAAATAAAGCAGATCTTCTCTTGGAGCTCATCCATGAGCGATACCGCGCAGTAAATAGCAACACCTATACGTATTCGCTATTGGGTAACAAAGTAATCGCTACTGCAGAACCGCAAAACATCCAGGCTATATTGGCGACACAGTTTGATGATTTCTGTTTGGGAGCCCTACGGAGAGATTGCTTCATGCCGCTTCTCGGCAATGGTATTTTCACCCAAGATGGTGAGGCCTGGAAACACTCCAGAGCAATTTTGCGGCCCCAGTTCTCTCGCGGAAAAATCACCGATCTGGAAATGGAGGAAAGACATGTACAGGACATGATGTCTGCGCTGCCAGTTGATAAAGATGGCTGGACCCTTGAAACGGACCTGCAGCTTTTGTTCTTTAGATATGCCCTTGATTCCACGTGCGAGGCCATATTGGGCGACTCCCCCGGCTCTCAGGTCGCCAACCTCCCAAAGAATTCCTCAAGCTTGACCGCGGATAGAAAAGATGAGGAGGTTTTTGCTGCAGCATTTGATACGTCCCAGGCGTGGCTGGCTTACCGTGCCCGTTCGTTGAAATTGTATTGGTTATCTGACGGGCCTGAGTTTCGTCGTGCTTGCGAAACCGTACATGATTTCATAGACAGTTTGGTCTGCAAAGCCTTGGATAAGTGGTCCGATAAGAGGATTCAGCAAGCAAACCTCGACAATCAAGCGATACCCAAATATACTTTCTTGCATGCGTTGATCGCCGAGGACGTGGATCGAAAAGAAATTCGCTTCCAGCTCCTCCATATCTTACTTGCCGGCCGAGATACTACTGGTAAACCAGCGCATGTTGAAGCTACTGGAAGAGAAAAGCTAATAAATCAAAGCTTGTTTCCTGGGATGGACCTTCTATCTGCTTGCCCGCCATCCAGAGGTTTATCGAGAACTTCGTCTCGTCGTACTTGCAGAGTTTGGAAGCTACGATCATGCCCCTGAGGTGACTAGTCCGAAACTCAGGGGATGCCAGTATCTGCAATTTTGTTTGAACGAGGCCTTGCGTCTGAACCCGCCTATACCGGTAAATTACAGGCGTGCGACTAGAGACACGACTTTGCCATGTGGTGGCGGTCCGGATGGAACAGGAAAGATATTCGTGAGAAAAGACCAGCAAGTTGACTATTCAGTATACGTACTGCATCGACGCAAGGACATCTGGGGCGAGGATGCCGAAGAGTTCAATCCAGAGAGATGGTCGAGAGGAAGGTTGAACGGGTGGGAGTATCTACCGTTTAATCGTGGTCCTCGAATTTGTCTTGGGCGTGAGTCGCTCCCACTCGCTATGGTCGTCTTGGATTTGTATCAAAACTGACAGTGTCGTGCTTCTGTAGAGCAACTTGCGCAGTTCAAAGTGTCATATGTCGTAGTCAGGTTGATTCAGCGCTTCGATACGGTTGAAAACTTGGATCCGGATACAAGTTCGCGGCACTGCTTGAAGCTCACGAGTTGTCCGGCGAATGGGGTCAAAGTCCGGCTTCGCGAGGCAATCGGTTAGGTGTCTGTGTATTCCAACAATTGACATTCTCATAGATATTACGAGGCGTTCCCCATGTCTTGTTGAATGAATTCTGGAGAGGAAAGGTATTCCACCGGGAGTCCTGCGCCTTCTGTCCGCATAACTACGCACGTAGAGCGCCAGAAGTGCTAAAGGTTACAATTCTATCCCTGTTGGCAAAGAGCTATAGCTTCGCCTTCGCCTGCGTGCGCATGTACTGCATCTCCTGACGGATAGCCAAATCACTCATAATCTCCTCGCTCCCACCCCCTATGACCATCACTCTAAGGTCCCTCGAGATTTGTTCAATTCTTGCGCCCTTTCCATTCTTGGAATATCCAAGGCCACCCATAATCTGCTGTGATTCTCTCAGGGCCTGCTCCAGCGCCTGTGTCGACATTATTTTTAAGAGCGCTGTCATGCCTCCAATTTGTATATCAAGTCCCTTTGCTTTAGATTCGCTGACCATATAAACTAGTTGTTCGAGGAAGGCGTGGGCGGGTTCGATCAACCGTCCACAGGCTGCAAACTTCACTCGGATTATTTGGTTTTCAATCAACTTTTTCCCGAAGGTCTCACGGGTTATAGCGTGGGCGAAAGCATCTGCGAGACATACGCGGGCTAAACGGAGGCTTGACGCAGCTAATCGAAGTCTCTCTGGATTGAAATCTTGAGATTGCGTATCAGCCAAAAGCTTAGCGGATAATAGAAACTAGCCCAGGACCTACTAGACATGATGATTTTAAACCCTTCGTTCTCTTTTCCAATCATGTTTGCAAGAGGCACTTCGACGTCATCGAACTCGATGAAGGTAGAACCTATAAATCAGCATCCGATTCATGAGGTTATGTAAATGTGTTGCTCACCACTTGCAGCCACTCCTGAGTTCTCCATTCTGGCACACGTCACACCCTTTACTTTCAGAGGGACAATAAGCAGAGAGATCCCTCTACTCCCTGAACCTCCAGTGCGAACTGCAGTTGTACAAAAGTCTGCCCAGATTCCATTGGTTATCCATTTTTTGCAACCATTGACAATGTATATGTTTCCCATTCTCTTAGCGGTCGTCTGGATTCGTGCAACATCAGAGCCAGCTACAAGCCACACTCATATTAGCCTAAAATATAGAAATCTTCTATTACGGAGATTATGGAGATTGCAGACCATCTGGTTCAGTTATACCGAGGCAGAAACCGTATTTCTCCTCTGCTTGCTTTGGGTAGGAACTCCTTCTTTTGCTGCTCCGTTCCAAAGTTCAGAATTGGAGGAAGTCCAATTGCGTTTCCGCCACCTAGACCCCATAAAACGCCTGTGTAACCTAATCTGGAGGTATCTCCCATTAGATCCATCCGCTATCTTAGTATTGGAGTGCACTTGGAGATTACCGGCCCATCTGATCAGTTACGATCAGACTATGAAAGTCGTCCCATTCTTGAGGCGTCAATCCTGCTGGTAATTTGATGCCACCCATATAGTCTTCAGAGCTAGGATCAATGATAGAAAATCCAAGCTCAGCATGTCGTTTGACTATCTATCTCATAGTCAATATCAAGTCTATAATCATGAGCCTTCAAAGTGCAATTGCAAGCTGAACGTACATCTGGCGGGACTTCGCCCTTACTTTCCCAGCCAGGAGCATATGGAGTCAGCTCATCCTCAACATAATGCGCGACATATTCTCGGAGGTACCGGTGGCTCTCTTTGTAATACGGTGAAAGTGCTCGAGTATAGGAAGCAGGCTCCGTAAAGGGAGCTGCAATAGTATTAGAAGACATATCAGTTAGAGACTCGAAGGATAACGCTGTGAGCTCGATGGAAGCTAAGAAAGAAAGGTCTCTTGCTGGTGGTAATACGTTGGATACGAACAAGGCGTCCGATTACTCATTTGTCGTAATAAATGCCGCATGTGAGCAAGCGGCGCAAATCCGCATTTACATAGCTACCTTAACCAGAATGGATATCAGAGCTAAAGTTTCTTGAAGTACCTTAGCAGACCAAGGTAATAGGATTTAACGGTTTAAGATCAATCCACTAACATGAACAGTTGACCTCGTAGAATTACCGTTTGATTACGAGTTTTAGGGTTTTTTTACGGTTTATTCACAGTTGTTTTGACTGCTTGACGTGTTCCACTGCTGGGTCGATCTTAGGTGCTGGCCACCCGAATGACGTACGGTACCCCGCACTAGGTAAGTCTTAGCTAAAATCGCCAAAACACGTTAAATCGCGTACAATAAGCGAGTTAGCAAACTCCCTACCAAACTGCCTACCAAACTACCTACCAAACTCCCTACCAAACTCCCTACCGAGCTTCCTACCAGACACCCTCCATAACAACCTTCATGGCTCCATTCATGGCTTCCTACCTCATAAGGCCGCCTTCCCCATTGACTTCCCCATTAGTTTACCCATTAACTTCCCTATTTGCTTCCCTATTTGCTTCCTTCGCGCAGATATTAAACTATGTAAATAGCTATTATTTAGTTAGTTTTTTAAATTGATTATTAATTAATCTATTATACGATCGCAATGACTAGTTATTAATTCAATATTTGATGCTAAATTGTAATCGAATTTGCCGATGTTTCCAGTAGTGATTTGATAACCCCGTGCTCACAATGTAAATACTTGAGTATCTTAAGCTGACTCAGGTATGTTGGTTAATGACTCTGGTAGCCCAGCTAGCACAAGGGCCGAACATGGGCCCTGAGAGCCCAGGAAGTCCTCGGGCTAGATTTCCCGATTTGCCGATGGAGCCATGTAGGTAGGTGGGTAGGTAGGTGAGTACGGAGATTGACACCAAAAGTTCTCGGACTGCGCTAATGCATCCCCATACGATTGTGTATGTATTGTAATTTATAGCGCCGGAGAAGATTACAGTCCCCCACCAAATTTTTGATAAATAAATCTACCTATTCTATGAACTTCAGTAGCTTCCTAAGCAGCTGTCTCAATGTCACCGTCCATAATCATGCCCAACAATGGAAGAAATACGACGTCGGCTCAGAGATTTCAAGCCATGACCTTGGCTGAGGCGGGAATATCACGTCACATACAGCAAATTATCGAAGGAGAAGGAGGTAATGACCATAGAGGAGGTAAATCAGGAGGTGACATACGGCCCTACAACAGGACCGAACGGAAGGAGCGATATCAGCGCCGTAAGGCAGGTAGGAGGCCTGGCGGTAGCTAGGTGGAGGTCGATGAGGTGGAGGTCGACGAGGTGAAAGCCGATGAGGAGGTTGATGAGGATTTGGTGTTGTGGCTGGGACTGTAATCTTCTCCGGCGCTATTTATTTCAATACATACAAAATTATATGAGGGTGCATTAGCGCAGTCCGAGAACTTTTGGTGTCATTCTCCGTAGGTAGCTGAACTTGGAGGTAGGCGAGTAAGTAGTGTGCTGAGGAAATAAGTTGTGGATAAGCTGAAGTTTTTGCCCGGATAGGTTTCTTCGGCGGCTGGTAGGCGCAACTGCCAGGCGGCTTCTGGGCCGCTAGATAGTAGCGAGGAACTCCCTCATTAGTAAAGTAGTCTTACTAAAGTAGGTGTATAAATCAATCAATCAATCAATAATGATTATGTTAGGGATTTGGCCCTGACCAACCGGCCAAAACGGCTGAATCCGCTTGGCTAGCTAGGCAAACAGGTCCCAATTCCATACATATTGCTGTCCCGTGACATTATTGATGTGCAAACCATGTCAGCTTTGAGCAACGATGATATTTCAGTAATATTTATTTTTCCAACTAACGGCGAATATTTCACATACGACCACAGACACCAGAAAACTGGGCATCCCGTCCGCTCTGCCATACATAAGCTGGTGATCGGAAGACTAGTAGTTGGGTCGGTGACGACCAGCGAATCCCTTCTGTTGTATGTTTTTGGTTTTTTTTTGACTGGGGGAAATGGGCTGTTAGGGAAGGCTGGGTGAAGGTGGGGGGCATGGAGGAGGAGAATGAAAAAGGACGCGAGGGAAGGCTAAGTTTTGGTTCTAGGTACGCTCGGACGAAGATGGTACCTTAGTGAGAGGGGGGTGAATGGCCGTGTAGAAGGGGCGTATTCCATTGATATGTTTACGATAGGGGTCTTGGAGGGGCAAAAAAAAAAAGGTCGGATAGAGTACGGAGAAAGAGATCCCCTGAAGAAATAAGAGGCTATATGTATGGACTGAACAGTAGCACCGGAAATGTTTGTATCGTTGCTATCAAGAGGCGAATTGCGTGAGTCACGTTCGAAGATCAAAGGGGATTGCGTAGATGAAAAGGCCGTTGCGAAATCCTATAACTCTCATCGAAGTGGCGGGGAAGTGGGAAGTCGAAAGTCGTGGAAGGGGAGGGTAGCCAGGGACGTCCTTGTGTAGTAGAATAGAGGAAGTGTTCCGCAGTGGTATGGGAGAAAGAGAAGACGGATATGGAATCACTATTGGTGATTCACTTGACTGCTTGCTCGGCTTCAATGAATATCCTTTCTAATTCGAACTTCCATGCGGGAGAAGCTAGTAAGCGTTACGCTCTTTGCCCGCTTTCAGCATTGTAGAGATCAAAGATGCAGGAATTAAAGAAAAGCACCGATTGACAATATCGGTTGAAGGGCGGCCAGCGAGGCCCCAGCCTAGAGACATACAGATATCCCAATCGTACCATTCCGATAGCTCACTGATACATTCGTCAACTTCTTTGCACGTTGGCCTAGCCCCCGAGCATACAAACATACCACAAGACATTCCGTTCGTAATTTTTCGACACGTGGTTGATACATCCGCCAGCCTTGTTGCATTATCGCATCCGTTGCAAAAGGAAAGACGGCACAGCCGTCAAACGTTGTAAGCGTCACTCACAGATTACCTTGGACACCCAACAACTCCTCCACAAAATCGTCCAGCTCAATAATCTTAAACCTCTGGCCCCACTTTCCCCTGAACTCCTTCCTCTTGTACATCCCACTGATATTATGCTTGAAGCTCACCAACTCCACACTCCACCCCTTCTCCAACGCCCTCTCTACCATCTTTAAAAATCCCTGCGAATACTCTGCCTCCGCCGCGTCCCCAGTTGCGAGAACCATGGTTGATGGCTTCTTGGCGTCAACAACGCTCTCCAGGATCTTCAGGTGCAGAATTTCGTCTACGGCCTGCTCAACCCATTTCTCGGGGGCGCGGGTGGCAGCGGTCGTTTCAGAGCCGCTGGATTGCCCAGAGGTAGCGTGGTAGGTGCCATTCGGAATGACGTGGGTGAATTTCTTCTGGCGGGGGGTGAGTTCTTTCGCTTTATGTACTCTATCGAGGATGTTTGTTTCATAGCCGATTGCTCTCGCTTCTTGAATGGCTGGAAAATTGTCTGATCCGACGAGTACGCGCTTAGCGGGTGGACGACCTCGTTCTAGGATGAGTGACAGGTTGTGGAATGAGAGCGGTTGGCGTCGCAGGCGACTCGAGATGGAAAGACCGCGTGATAATTTTATTGCGTTATGGAAACCAATCATAATCTGCGATCGTTAGCAAGGGCATCAATTAAGAAAAACCGTGGTAATGCTCATACATTAGATGCGTCAACAAAGACATGTACGCCTATATCCGTGCCATCATCGCCACTGGTAGCCCTTGACAGGAAATTGATGTTGCTGAGATACTGCCTTTCTTTAACAAATCCGTCATGAAGCTTTGCCATGAGTCTCGCCTTTTTCTCCGCTGCTTCTGCGTATACACTCTCTTCTGGTAAAGCGGATGGCTTCTCAGTCCGCGCCAAGACACGCAGACTGGTAGCGAGGGATGTGCCAATAGTAATAGGGAGCTGAGGTCCGCCTGAAGGCAATAGAAGACTCGACGCAAACTTGTCCGCTTTCTCAGGGGTATTGTGGACAACTCTATCGATTATAGCCTTCCGAGCTTGGGAGCGCTCTGCTGTCCATATGTCGTTTTCAGATTCATTCTCACTACCACTTGGCAAAGTCTTCTGGTGGTTCCTCTCAAGTTCGTCCAACTCACTTCTCCTACGTGCCTTCTGTCTCCGGCTTTCTTTGAAAAGTGGAACCATCGTAGAGTTGCCAAAGCCGTCATTGTTCGTGAGATCTCCTCCCTCAAACTCATCTCTCCATTTCACTTCTTTGCCCTTTGGGAAGTCGTACGAGGCTGCGTTAATTTCGATATCTTCTTTGTTAGGAGCAGTTGTCTCGGCGCGTGGTAATAGCTGAATTGTGGGAGCTGGTACGCTCAACGGCTGCCCGAGGTACTCCCATATTTTTCCAAAGTCTCCAAGGTGCGAAGCTGCATTGTACTGATCCGCTAGGGAGTGGTCTACAAAAGAGACTGCTACAGATGATCTCTCCGTAAGAGAGGTCGACCGGAGGAACTCATGCACTGGCGCAAAGTTCCAGTCTTCTAGCACTTGTTCTGACAACATTCGACGCCTCCAGGGTCGATGCAGCTTCCTGACTCAAGAAGCTGGATCTGTTGCCTTGAGGTTGATGTACTGCTGCTGCTGAGTTGGAGTCAAATACTTGTGCGCATGCGGAGAAGCCGGCGTCGCCCGAAAGGAGAAGATGTCGTGCGACGTGCTGCTACTGTTGCCATTTTGATGAGACTGGAATGCCGATCATGAGTATCAGAAAGATGTTTGTGAATGGTCGCAATTAGGTACAACGTCGAAGAGACCATGGAGTGCCACCTACGGAGACCCTACTCGCTAGAGAGCCAATAGAAAGGCCGCCATTCCGCCTTACGCCTTACGCCTTACGCCTTATGGATATCAGATGTTGATGGCATTCACAAGTCCAGATGTTATTGATCTTGGCTGTAGACTTTGGAAACACTTCTTTATGTCGCAATCTTGTGTGATCCAAGACATGGTCATCCTTCCTTCTTCTCAATTGTTCGAAATTACACAGAATGCATCAAATTCTCCTCCATAATCTCACCTCCAAATAAGACTATTTCAGCCCTAGCAACGCGACCTCACCCTTGGGAGTACCATCTTCTATTCCACCGGTGGCTTCGACATTTATCCTGCCGATTTGAGGCATTTCGCAATGCCCAACCGAATCATAAACGTTCCGCTAAAAATTATTAGAAAAATATTCAGGAACTTACCACCGGATGACATCGTGAATGTGAAGCTGGTCTGCAAGAAGTGGCTAGAGATTTCCTCTTCGTTGAACTCAACCGTCTTCGGTATAGAGAAAGTCCCGCCAGAGGTTTTGGAAGAGATATTCAAGAACTTGGCACGGGAGGATATTGCCAATGCAAGATTGGTGTGCACGAAATGGATGAACCTATCCTCTCCCTTATACTTGAACGCTCTCAATATATCCTTACGGAATCGGCCATTGATAGTAGCCAATTTTGTTGCTGAACATGAGCTTTTCAGGCGTGGTATTAAACTTCTCGTCATCGACATAGCTCAATTCTCCAGACACCTAGCCTTAGATCGGCGACAGTACGCAACCGCCGTTATCGAGCAATTGCTGAAAGAAATGGAAAGCAAGGTTGGAGATGAACTTGCAATATTGGCTCTTGTGGGGCATATTATGACATGGCGTGATGACCCAACGATATCAGCCGAATCACTTAAGATCGCAATCCGTGAGTCTGAAGGGGATGAAGGTAAGCCAGGCAGAAACAATCACCGCATGCCGTACTAATAATTTAGAAGACCATCAACCAACGCTTAACCTTCTCATTCGCGGCTGGTGGGAGTATGTTCAGATGTTCGAGCAGCAGCAGGCGATCCTCCGGAGATCAGAACTCGTAACAATTTTCAAAAGAGCTTTGGCTGTGATGCCAAGTGTGAGACATTTGAGGTTCAAGAGCTCGTGGAATTCTAGGCGATCGATTTCTGAAAAGGGGGGTAGGAACTGTTTACGGCAATTCTGCCTTGAGCCAAAGGTCGATAATGACATTGCGCCACCCCAGCTGGTCGATTTCTTTGAAGTTTGGAGCATGTCGGGGAGACCATTAAAATCGTTTGAAGGCTCGTCCAGAGCAATGCTTTTGGCAGCTATGCAGAAACCTCTCACTCCGAGCTCGATGGCCATTTTCAAACATACACGAGAGATCTCGATACACTATGGCTCGGCGCTGATGGAAGTCTGCCATGCTCTACACAATATCGAGGCCGAGGGGATTCAGTCAGGCTACGTGAGCGCCCTCCTTTCCGGAGCATCTTCGGTCGAACGTATATGTCTTAGCGGAGCCATCAACCTCTTCTTGGCTGATATGCCAGTCACGCTGAATTCAGTGCTAGGCAACACGCATTGGGGAAATCTGCGAACACTGTGCTTAGCAACGGTTGAAATTGAATTCCAAGAGCTCGTAGGCCTATGTGAACGTCAGCAGGACACACTCAAAGTATTGGTGATACAAAGAGCGGGACTGTTTGGTGGTACTTGGGCTGGCGCTCTTCCAGTGATTCGTATGTTGAAGCAACTACGCCACGTATTGCTCACTTTCCTTTGGCATGGAAAAGATACGACTGATTGTGTTGTGGACAATGACTCTGAGGATGCTGTGCGGAGGTACATTCTGGAAGGGGGCACAAATCCCCTGGAACCTCCACTTCCGCCGTCCCTATAGCGATGCCGTTCGAGTGGTTCATGTTAGCGGCGTTAGGGTTCTGTCAAATGGCGAGTAGGGAAAGACATAGCAGGTTGGGTGAAGAGTGTTTTATCGTCTGCTCCGAAGCGACGCGGGAGTGATGCAAAGCTATTGCACGGTAACGGTAGTTCCGCATTTCTGTGATCCTGTTTTCATATCGGCTTGTCCTGGAGTAGTACTCCAAATTAATGGTAGGTGGAGGAGTCGTCGAGTTTGAAATGGGCGCTATTCAGATTAGGGCTAAAGCGAATTTCATTTACTTTACGCTACGGTTTTATTTCAACCCACGTGGAATTTCTTACATCAAGAGCGAAAAAGGTTCAGACTCTCATAAGTTCTGATACACCGTTTTAATGAGAATAAAATCCATTTTCGGACGTTGTCTTTTGGCATTGAGCCAAGATGGCCGCTTGTCGTCCAACTTCTCCCAACCGTCCAATGACTTCCTTATTACCGTCCACAAAGCCGTATAAGGCATATGGTATCTCGACTTCTTGGCAGAATTCCTGCACAAGATTCTGCGTTCGGCGGAGGTTGTGCCGTGGAATGCGGGGGTACAAATGATGTACAGCCTGAAATTGCAGACCTCCGTGGATAAAGTCAAGCCACTGTGGGCAATCGACATCCATAGTGGTTCTAAGCATCTTCTGTGGAAATGATTCGTTCGCACCAAGGTCCACTGTACTCATGGCAAAGTGACTCAAAGTAATTTGGACATGAAGAGGTGCGGTAACGATGTGGCTAATCATGATAAAAAGTACTCGGCTGCCAACGGTCGGGATAGACTTGTAGACAACGCCGTATCCAAACCATGCCCAGAAAAAGGCCTGTCCAGCAAGCTCCAACCATCGGTGCCACCACGCAGGACCTTTTCTTGGTCCGAGTCCTAAGAGAAGATACTCCCAGCTGAGACGATACAGATTTAAGCGCCCGAGGGCGAGGATTGGATAATAGAGGTATTGCTGGTATCGTACGATGAACTTCGCAAACGGGTCGTAGGCCATAACTCGGTCGTAGTATGTACTTCGAAGAGATTCGAAGAACCGGTGTGAAATGGCAAAGAAAGGCATGTGCTCAATATCCGGATCATGCTCCGGCGAGTTCGTAACTATATGATGTACATTATGATTTCGCTTCCACCAGCCTAGACTAAGGCCTCCCAGAAAGTCTGCAATCACAATTCCTATCACCGTATCGACGGCGAAGCTATGAGTTATTCCCATGTGTCCGGCATCATGGGCTGTAAATACTAATTGGTGCCAGAAGAAACCGAGGGAAAGGCCACTGGTACCATACCAACCCATCCGTAGACACAGAAGAAACATACTGAACAGCAGAAGGTACCGACTGATCTCGAAGAGGTAGGAAGTGTAGTCACATTGGTAAAGCCCTTCCGCTCGGATTCGATCATTCAATATACGGTACCGTTGTACAATATTATCTTGTGTAGCATGATCTAATGCAGGGTATTTGGCGAGATCCAGATAGATTTCTTGTTGGGTATAGGCATCCATATGGGACAGCTTGCTTATTTTTGGATTTTCAAGTGACTTAATCGACGACAATGATGAAAGGAAGGAAACTTCATGTAGATCCGAATACTTCCTAATACCTCGTCGTCTGAGTTTGTTAGACGGTTCAGCCGCCTCGAATATCGGAGATCTTGGTGGAGTGCTGGCCTGACTCAAGATTTCAGCTCTATATTCTGCTGTATCTGGCTCCCCTGGCTCGCTATATTTCCGAAATGTGCCGCCTCGTATGGGAGGTAAGAAGTTGTTCCACCGTCCGTCTATTTTGCCGATTTGATAGCTGAGCATGCGCTCTCGTGCCTCCTCCGAGTGCAGCCTTTAGATGCATTAGCAGTGCCGTATCATAAACATCGGTGGTACCTACGCATTGACTTCGTCGGTAGCGTCCCGGCCCACCATATGCATTATTACTTTATCACCTCCAGGGTGATACTTGAGCCATGCGTCCACCATAAGAACCTTGTTGTCTAAGATTATGACAGTTTTACCATCTGCAATCATGCTCTCAACCTGATTCCGAGACAAGATCACTTCCTTACGAGGCACCCTTGTGGTGCTACCTGAAACCATGCCGGGCAGCCTGCGCTGCTACCACCAAGCACTCGGTATTCTGGTTAGGACTGAGAAAAACGCTAGTAACTGAAATAGAATACCCGTAAGGCCTTTGTAACCGAGGTTCGATCGTGTCCCCAAACTTATTTATCCTTTTTCGGTCAACATTAGTAACGGTCTACATATATTTGAAGGCTTGGTCTTGAACCCTGTCGATAATTTTCTGTTTCAGAGATAGATTTATGGGTTTCTGTCATTCTTAGCATAGATTTTTAGAAAGCTGTATATTGATTTATGCCCTCCATCCACATAACTTCTTGTTTCTTTCTCGTCTCGCTGCTCTCAAGGCGTTCTTTACGACATCTCTTTCGCTGCGTCTGAAACACGGGTATGGAGAAGCTTGCAGAAGAATGGCTACGATTGGACAAGGTTATAAGCAAAGTCAACGTTCAACACAATGCGTCTATGTGCTTACATTTGGAAGGACCCTGCTACCAGGTCCGAGATTGAAACGCTTGTTGAGTACGGGAAGATTGATGAGCTTCAACTTCGACTCAGTGATAGTAAGTAGCAGCAATACCGCATACTCTTCATAAATCTAGATGGAGATGCTAAGACGACCACTAGGACTTACATTTGGCACAGCCGGCTTGAGAGCTCAAATGGGAGCAGGTTTTTCTCGACTCAACAGTTTGACAATAATACAAACCACCCAAGGATTGGCTGAATATCTATTGGAAAATGAACCAGGTGCAGCTACAGCGGGAGTTGTGATCGGCCATGATGCCCGACATAATTCTATGAACTTTGCAGAACTCACTGCTGCTGCGTTCATGTGTAAAGGCATCAAAGTCTGGTGGTATGAAGAGTTGGTTCATACCCCAATGGTCCCTTTCGGTGTGACACAACTACATGCTGCCGCAGGTATAATGATTACCGCCAGCCACAATCCTGCCCAAGACAATGGATATAAAGTCTATGGCTCGAATGGATGTCAAATCAACTCCCCAGCAGATTCTATGATTGCTGCTTGTATTCTAAGAAATCTGGAACCATTAACCTGGAGTGTCACAGAGAATAAGGATCTTCAGGAGCCGATATTGCTTCCCATGAAAGCAAAATACCTTGAATTAGTTGCAAGAATTGGAAGCTTACCGGGTGATCGCAAGCCTCCCAGATTTGTGTATACTCCCATGCACGGTGTAGGGCTTAGATACATGGCGGATGCCCTCAATGCGATCCACCTCAGTGGATTTATGACAATAGTCGGACAGCAGGCTCAGCCAAATCCCGATTTCCCGACAGTAAAATATCCTAACCCCGAAGAAAAGGGAGCTCTTGATCTTGCAATGTCTACGGCAGATCAAGCAGGTATCCGCCTGATCCTAGCTAACGATCCCGATGCAGATCGCTTTGCCGTTGCCGAGAAGATTGGGGAACGATGGCATCAGTTTAAAGGCGATCAAGTTGGTGTTCTCCTTGGAGATTTCTTACGATCTAGAATATCCCCAGGTGCAAAACCTGACGACTATATGCTCACTTCAGCGGTCTCGTCGCAAATGCTATCCTGTATGGCAGCAGAAAATGACTTCAGCGTCGAAGAAACTCTTACCGGCTTCAAATGGCTTGGTAACCGTGGATTGGATCTGCAGAAGCATGGAAAACAGGTCCATTTCGCCTATGAAGAAGCCCTTGGATATATGATTCCAGATGTTGTTTTCGACAAAGATGGAATTGCCGCAGCTATACTCTTCCTTAGTGCTACCAGTCACTGGGGTTCACCATGGCTTAGGCTACAAAGGCTCTATGATCTATACGGCTATTTCGAGACGGCGAACACATATTGGAGGTCTCCCAACGTCAGCATAACAAAGAAAATTTTTGACAAAATACGGCAACTTGGGGATCCTTTCCCACCTTCCATTGGTGATCGGAAAGTCGTTCGCTGGCGAGACCTCACTCAAGCCTACGATTCTAGTACTAAAAACCATGTGCCTACATTGCCATCTTCCACAAGCAGTCAGATGATAACGTGCTGGCTTGGTGGGACATCGCTTGACCAAGGAATCCGTTTTACTGTGAGAGCATCAGGCACAGAGCCCAAGATCAAGAGTCAGCATGGAGTTCCATTATTACGAAGTCAATTTGCTAATTAATTACACTTAGTATACTTAGAGTGTCGAAGCAAAGATCAAGATTCGGCCAGAACAGGAGCGTCTCAAGTCCTGAGGTTTGTCAACCAAGAGTGGTTTAATGATCCAAGCCTCAAGCTTGAAGACAAATACCTGGTCCCCTAGATGTTGGAAAAAATCTTCTTGGAAACAGCGTAACGATGGAGACAAGCCAACACGAATCTCGCCTGCTGGAAGAACTGATCTAACGGCATGCCGCATGCAGCAATCTCGCTCAGTGCCCTTGAAAGTGCCACAATCATTACAGGACAAGCTTCATTGGTCGATAAAAACGACAGATGGTCCTGCTTGCCAGTTGTGCTCCTGGAACGGCTATAAGCATACTGAGGCGAACTTCTTAGCGAACTCATTGAGCCTAGGCTAAGCCTCGAGTTTGCTTCTGGCACAAGCAAACATCCGGTCCATGCTTTTAATGCCCTGTGACTACGAAAGAAACGCTTGGAGATGGTTATAAAATCATCGCTCTTTCCCAAAAAAATATAGTATCTCCCTTCAGACGGCGTTCTTTTCAAAGTGTCCCTAAATCTTCCCTACCTTTTCGCTACCGCGTTCCACCACTCATTTAGATCATCTGGAAACCCCAAATCGTCACCATGGTATCCTGGGATAACGACTACTCCGACTACCACCGCAGCTACAATAACCACGGCGGCTTCCCAAGCTCCCGCTACCTGCCCTCCCCCTACCGCGACGACTACTTTGCCTCTCGCCACACCCGGCGAGACCCTTACTCCCACAACTACCTCTACCCCGACGGCACCGGTCCCATCAACCCAGGCCCAGGTCTTTCAAACCGCCGAAGTAGCCAGTATGCATCTCATACATCCATTATACATGCAGAGAAAACGCCCATCGCTAATACGTTTCTTAGCAGCAGCGGCTCCCGTCAAATTTCCCGTCTAGGCCGCTCACCGGCCCATTATGGTGGGGACTGTTATGGGTTACCGAGGCTGCATGGGTCGCATAGCTATGATAACGAGGGGATGGGGATGGGATATGGGAGGAGGGGGCTTGGTGGTGGGCGCAGGTATGGAGGGTACGGAGGAGGGTATGACTCGGTGTATGAATGACATGTCATTATTTGAGTTGGTGTTTATTTGATTTTGGTGTTGCGGATTGAGAATATGGTGTTTGGGGAGGGAGTTGGGTCTTGATTGAGGCATTTTCATTCAGCAGTGGTTTACCGCCTCTGCCTCTAATAACAACCGTCCATCGCTGCACTTTCGAATATCTTTGATTTCTTTGGACCTATTTGCGCACCTTCACTGTCATATAGAGTGGGGAGATAACGCTCCGTTCGCCTCTGAGCAGAGCTTTTGTCTTGTCTACCACACCAAACCAGCAGATGCAAGACATTGCTCACCCACAACCCTCTGAGATTAGAGTGCCACACCCCTAGAATAGCCTGAGGAATGAAATTTCCCCAGCGACCTTTAGACAAGAAATCCCTATGCTACAAGTCGCTATTCACATATCCCACAACCTAGCCATTCTCCTCCGCATCCCACAAAAACCCCCTAGTAATGAATCGCCTTCCCATACGTCGCCATCGCCGCCTCCTTAAACGCCTCCGCCAACGTCGGATGCGCATGACTCGTCCTCCCAACATCCTCACTACTCGCCCCGTACTCGATCGCCAGCACCCCCTCCGCGATCATCTCCCCCGCATTCGGCCCTACAATGTGAATGCCCAGTATCCGGTCCGTTTCCGCATCAGCGTAGAACTTGACTAGCCCTTCCGTCTCTAGATTCGTCTTCGCCCTTGAATTGGCACTGAACGGAAAACTCCCCGTTTTGAATTTGACCCCTTGCTCTTTCAATTCTGCTTCGTTCTGGCCAACCCATGCAACTTCGGGGTGTGTGTACATGACGCTGGGGATTGCGCCGTAGTTGACATGGCCGTAGCCCTTCTTAATGTATTCGATCGCGGCAACGGCTTCTTCCTCGGCTTTGTGGGCGAGCATGGGTCCGAAGGTGCAATCGCCAATGACGCGGATGTGGGGGAGTTTGGTGCGGTATTGTTGGTCGATTACGAGGCGGCCTCTGTCGTCGACTTCGAGGCCAATGTTTTCGAGGCCAAGGCCGGCTGTGTAGGGCCGGCGGCCGATGGCGACTAGGACAACGTCTGCGTCGAGCTACGGGGGATTTAGTTAGGCATAAAGGGGCGGGAATGCGGAGTGGGACTCACGGTCTCCTTTTTTCCACCTTTAGCGGCTTCGACCTCGAGCTTCACGCCCTCGCCACTGTCGTCGCCACTGAGGACTTTGGTGTTAAGCTTAAATTTCATGCCTTGCTTTTGTAATATTTTTTGGGTCGCTTTTGAGATTTCGGCATCCATCCCAGGGCCTCCCATCTGTCCTAAGAATTCGACCACTGTCACCTCGGACCCTAATCTGGACCATACTGAGCCCTGTTCGATTTCGGTCAGCTTTCCATGTTGGACAGGTATACTCAAATAGGCGGAGCAACCATTTCAAGACCAATGATACCACCGCCAATAACCACCATCTTTCCCGGCACTTTGTCCAGCGCAATTGCTCCTGTACTTGTGACCACTTTTTTTTCATCTATGTTCAGGCCTGGAAAGGGTGTGGCTTCGCTGCCCGTAGCAATGATGATATTTTTGGCTCTGAACGTTTGCTCTCCGCCGTCTATCAAATTGACCTTGACCTCGTGCTCCCCAGAAAATGCAGCAGTACCCTTTACATATTCGACGTTGTTCTTTTTGAATAGAAATTCTACCCCCTTCGTTAGACTGTCCACAGAAGTGTTCTTTGCGGCCATCATCTGTTGTAGGTTGAGCTTGACATCGCCGACTTCAATACCACGCTTTTTCGTGTCATGCAGAATTTGGTGGTACATATGTGAGTTATTGAGTAACGATTTTGAGGGTATGCAGCCGACGTTAAGACATGTTCCTCCCAAGGCTCCGCGCTTTTCTATACATGCCACCTAGACCAGCATAAGCCTTTGCCGTTTGTTTGACCGAAACTTACGTCCCGGATGCCTCATACCTTCATGCCCTCTTGTCCTGCTTTTATTGCCGCGACATAGCCTCCGACGCCACCCCCAATGATGACAAGATCATGCTCCTCTACCAGCAATCAGCATTGCCTCATTTTTCTTCTGATGAACTGGCTTACGAGCTTCTGTCGCGTATCCTCTCCACGTCCGATTGACGAAATAGAATGTTGGTGGGTCGAATGCGCTTGAGGAACTGGCGCTCAATGGTCTTAATATGGTCCTTGAAGACGCTCTGGGTACCAGATTGCGGAACATAATGAAACGCGACTGAACAGCGAGGAAAGACCAAGGATGAAGCTGGAAGAGGAAAACCTTAGACCAAGAAGTATGCTTCGCTTTCTTGGAAAATGTAGCTCAATCTTCGGTGTTCATGATTTCTTTGGACCGGAGCTCGGCCAGTGGCGGCAACAGCGATCAGCCCTACAAGGTCGGTTAACGCGAAGTTAACCCTTTCCGCTGACCGACATCTACTCTTAAGTTTGTTTCAATGTATTTTAGTTCAAGGTAGGCCAGAGACTTCATTCCAAAGTGCATAAAGTGGATAAAGCTGACGGACGAGATATTGGATAATTGAGGATGCCTCTTTGGCTCTACCTATCCCTGATGCTGGGATTGTAGGCTTTCACAAATTGGATGAGAGCCTGTCCCCGGTCCTACTCGCCCACGATTGTTCCGGAAACTATAGCTTTCAGAGCATCGCCTGCTACTTTACATCCCCACTTGACATTCTCCTTATCTTGTTCGCTACCAGCCACATCAGTCTTGCTAACAACCCTTTTCAGAAAGTATTGCAAGCCTCTGGCCATGATTGGAGCCTCTTTGGGACCAAGAAAGATCTCAATAATAGGTGCTTCTGCCTTCCCATCTCCTGAATCGCGCTGTAACTCAAGGAAAATGGTAATCAGCATGAGTTCAACAAAGGTTCGAGTCTTGGTTTGTAGGTAGGCAAAGTTGAGCATCTAGCGACATCAGTCTTGGTATTTCGTTTTGGACACGTGAATAGGGGCACTTACCTTAAGTATACCGAGCCCTAAACCACCCTCTGCTACGAGGGTGCCAAACATCTTCGCCAGGTTGACTAGATATCTCAGCGAGAGTGTGTCCTCGTCATCACTGTCATCATCCTCTTTGTTGTCGTCTTCGCCTTCACCCATACGTCTAAACAGCTCCCACAATGACAGCTGAAACCCCATTTTGAGCTTCCTGTCTGAACACACTCGCCGTGCGAGCAGAGTATAGAACGGGTTGTATAATTTCTCAGCTCCAGAGCAGTGGACCAGCACCTTCGGTATCTCTTGCTCTTGTTTCTTCTTCAAGCCTAGCTTCTGCAAGCTAAGATAGGCATCGTTATAGTCGGTGGCAGACATGATTGCAATAAAGATAGAGCGCCTAACGTCAGTGTTCATGCGATGTTCCTTGGCAAGAGCTATCAAATCTGTAGCTGCACTGTCTAATGTTCTTGCTTCTTTGCTACCCTTTGTGGTTGAGCTGGGTATATTAGAAATCTGTTCGCCAGAATCTCGAACTTCGTCCTTGTAGCTTGCTCCTATTAGCCACCACTTTCCTCGTTTGTCGGTTTCCTGGATGTCCTTGAGTCCAATTCTGAGAGGCTCACTAGCTTTGATGTTCCGAGTGTTGAGAGAACCTAGTATCTTTTTCATTCGAATGGTATGTTCAGAGGTGACTGTAGATGCAGCAATGCCAGTCTTGACGCGGTTGTTCTTTATATTGTAGATGGTCTCAATCATGAACTTCGTCCGCACAGATAGGTTTGTATGCCCAGCTTTTTCAATCGCTTGTTGAAGCAAAACGACAATATTCCGTGATGAGGATGGATCGTCTTGCCGGAGTTGCAGCCCAGAGCCTAGTAAATTCGTAAGAAGGTATATTCGTTTCATCATCGCAATTAGCGTCCACAAACTTACTGCGCATAATTTTCAATAGTAGTTCAGCATTAGTCTCTGTCAATTCTTCTAGGAAAAGGTGAATGAAGTCATAGATCAGATTGCTACCAATAACCTGAAAATTGTACAATTCTGACAATAAACTTGTGAGATTCATCGACCTCTTGGCTTTACTGTCCCCACCTGCTTCCGATTTGTAAAATTTGTTAAACTCCTCATGAATTCTTTGGATCGCCTGCGCTCCGAAATCCATTCCTATGATTTTGTATATAGCTGCAATAAAGCCTGCATGTAAGATAATGAACGTGTCTTGCAAGCTCGTGGGATCGCAAAGTAAGCCCAATAGTAGGTCAAGTAGCTTTGTGGACACATGTTGTCGGGGGTTGTCTCGATACAGTTTTTCTACTTCTCCGAGAATGGAGACAAGATTAGCTTCTGACATTCGATTGAGAAGGCCTTGAATCTTTCGTCTCAGACGCGAGATTTCCTCTGATTGTGCTCCGTTCGCATCTCTCAGTAAAGGCGGGACGTTATTATAAGGTGCTGTACCATCAGAAGGCGCCACAGGAGCGACATACGGATTTTCTCGGACCTTTTGGGTCGTAGCATGTGGTGATGACAAGTATTCGTCTGGTTCCTTAAAAGGGACAGCCTCATCCTCATCGTTATCCATCGAATCTTCCTCGTTTTCCGGATTATCATCGCTCAGATTTCCTTCCTCGCGGCCGCTAATCTCTGCCGAAGAGGTATCTTCGGCAGCAATCTCATCGGTGCCTTGGAGCTTCCTTAGAGCTTTCTGTCTTTTCCTTTCCAGCCACTCATCTCCCTCGCCTCTCTTCCTCTTTCCCAATGAAGCTTCTTCCGAAAGTCCCGTATCGTCCAATCCACTCAACAGTTCATTTAGACCATCTTCCTCAAATACATTAGGTAGCTTATTCTTGCCCTTCACTCCCAACGCCTTCTCCAGAGCTGCAATCTCTTCATCATCGGCAGCCAGCCGGTCCTTTGTCCCCTGGGATACTCTGACTCGCGGAGGCGGTGAATGTGAACGAGGAGACCGAGTGACACCCTTTGAGTATGGGTCATAATTTGGCCTTGCGGGCTTGAGTATCAACTTGTGGTGATTTAATGGTTCAGCAACTGCCCTGCTTTGATGCTCCTCAGTAGCAGACGAGGACTTGTCGCTATCACTGTAGTTCCTTTGATTCGACTGTTGCTTCAAAGTCTTCTGTAAGGATACCGACTTTGACGGCAGGTTCCTGGCCTTCTTCTGTATTCTTGCGACCTTTCTGCGCTCTTTGCGGACTGCAGGCCCAGTGCGCTTGTTCCGACCCACATTATTTCCTTCTACGGCATATCAGCCACGAGGTATGTATTACATGGAGTAGAGGTTACCTGCGACACCAATTTCTTCGAATAGTCGCCGAGGAAGCTTCGCAGTGTTGTGGATTGGTCGACGCATATCTATGTATAAGGTCAATAGAAATTTACAGCGGAGTTTGCACGGATTTAAGAGAATCATCAAACGTTCACCAGATTCTACAGTACTTGTTTGCGAGGTTTCCGCGCACGCTAAATTGGAGCCCTCACGAGTCACGAGAATATTAGAAGAATTCACCTAATTGTGGCCACCACTATTCTATGCGACGCGGCCCCCATAGAACTAGAATAGTGGCCATCGGCTCAATTTCCGACCTCGGCTCGGTGTCGTTTTTTTTTGGCAACCCACCGACATAAAAATCAATCATTAATTCAATTGAACTCCAAATAGCTTCAAATTCGGAGTTCGTCCTACAATTCGAATGTTCTAAATATTTCTCTAAGAAAGTAGGAACTCAGCCGTTGTGACGCCGGATGGTCGCTTCTTCAACTCAGCCTTCTCCTTCCGTTTTTCGGCCCTCTTCGCCTTCTCCTCCTCTTTTTTGGCCCTAACTGAAGCCAATTCTCTGCATTCGCTCACTTTTACGACTTCGAATTTTGCTGCTACTGTCCCGGGTTGACCATCGCGTTTAACCCTTGAAGCAGCTGCTTCCTGTATGGCCTGAAAGTCTCTGGCTGTAATATCGAGAGTGTAAGCCGCAGTCATTGAACCTCGAATAAATCGATTCATATGTATGAGATCACTTTGTGACGAGCATATTCTGGCTGCCGTCTGGTTTTTGCATCGTCTATCAAGTACACAGCCTAAACACTTCTCGGCGGCACGAGTATCTTTAGGCAGTGAGGGGCCAATCACGTTCGGCTTCGTTCAGCCTCACAAGCCCCCACACCTCATCTTCTGACATCTTGTTCCTGAGCAAATCATGTTCATTGATCGTTCTGTCTGAGTGTTGTTGTGTAATGCGTCCGTCATGGAGTCGGTCACCAACGCTGACAGCGCTGATGCATCTTCAGTCGATGTAGCAGGGCAAGCCATACAAGAACAGATCCGGCAGATCCTGAAAGAAAACTGGATCGGACCTCAACGAGCCTTACTAGCATCCCTGAACGAACTCCGCAACTGGTCTCCTAACCATGTCGCGGCTCTTTTCCGATTTCTCCCACCCATTTCGGGTAGGAAACTTTATCCTCTCGGGCCCGAATTCCGTACTCTACCAAACGGTTCTCGGCGTTGGAAAGAGCTTGGAATGAAAGTTGCTATGCTTGGAGCTGTTAATACTGTTGCAGTTGTGGGATCACCGTTTCTGCTGATGGCTACAAAGGCAGATCGAGAAAAAGCTGTCCGTGGGATTAAAGACTTGAACATTCACACGATCTCTTCGTCCTTTTTCGTGAAGCCCCCTTTGGAGATGATGGAGCAGGCAGCCACATCGGCAGAGTACTCTGTGTTAACAAATGGGATCAGTTCCGTATCCTAGACTCAGGTTATGCTGCAATATCGCACGTCTGGGGGGAAACTCTTGGGTTGGAATTCAATGACGAGAAAAGTGAGCAGGATCCACGAGGCTTCAACATGTCTCATTTCAAGCCGATGATGGATATAATTGGTAGGACCGGTTGGGAATGGATCTGGTTTGATCTTCTAGCCATTCCGAGGAAATCCGATTTGCCGACTGCATCTGGAAGCTATGAATCTTTGAAAGTACTCATCATCAACAGTCTTCACAACGTCTACAGAAATGCAGAGGCTATAATTATTCTAGACGGTCTCACTCTGCAGCTCAGCTCAGGCGATCCCTTAGATGCAGCTGCACTTCTCTCTTGCGGGCAGTGGCTGACGAGAGTCTGGACGTATCAGGAGGTGAAATTGGCACGAAAGGCCAAGATCATCACAGCTACTCATGTCATTGATTTTGAGGACATGGTCACTGCTCTCAAGCAGCAAGAGGTCTTAAATTACCCTCGATGGCATCAACTACGGCTCACTTTCGACCGCCTTCTCCCTCATTCGGATGTTGGTATATCTTTGGCCGATATTGCAATGTCCTGTGATCATCGATCAACCACCAATGATGTCGACTATGCTCGAGCATTTTTTGCACTACTCAGACTTGAATGGAAGACTGGTTGGACGTACGAAGATGGGATCATGGAGATATTTCGCTCGCAACCACGACAAGTGTCTAGGATTGCTGGAATGCATGGTCCTCGTGGACTTCCCCCACCTTACTCATGGGCACCGAAGTACGTCGTGCAGCTACAAGGTGAGATTAACGACAGTTATGACTGCGCGATGGGTATGCTAGTCGGATATTGGTATACTGTGGCAGTCAAATCGGTTAAGCATCGTGGTTATAACGAGCCGGAAAAGAAGGTCTTTTTCGATTTGATAGTGACTGATAAGAACGCGGGCGAGGTGCAAGTTCAGATCTCTATGTTCCCAGGACTAATGACGGTAAAGCTCGAAAAATGGATCGATGAGACTCTGCCATATGGGAAGACAAGAATATTATGCAGCAATGATCTAGTCCAGGGAATCCACTGCCCCGTTGTACTACTTGCGACTCTGAGCAGTGTAGAGACACCGGAATTGGGTGTTGATGCTATAGGTGAGATTGCTGAAAGCGCAGTTCTAAACGGCGGATCGGTAGAGGCGACGAAGTTGCATTGGTTACTGAATTAACTATTATGAGTGACAAGGTGGTGCCTTTGAATTTTCCATTGCCTTGGAACGAGGAACGAGAGGAAGGTTTTTGGTTCTAGGCAGCTAGGGTTTTGAACACTGGGAAAAGAGTCCTGACGTTCCCAAAAGGGTTTGGGTTATATATTTCAATGAAATGAAAGTGAGATGAAAGTGAGATAAAGTTCTCTCCATTTTTTTTCAAAATTGTTTCATCTAAACTCATTTCATCTTGTCGTGAGATTTCCATCTCATTGCGCGACCTAATCTCAAGTCAGTAGAATTGTAGACAACGAGCATGTGAAAGCATGCGTGTGCTTGTGCTTTATGCCCCGCGATTTTCGCTAAAATCGAAAATCGTAACCACATTTTTGCATAGAATAGCACGATACCTGAATAGCCGCAGCGCTTTGTTGCTACGAGGACTCATCTTCATTCAGTTGATGATAAGTCATGCCATAATTATAGATTAGTGCAGAGAATCATTCCATGTCCCCGATAGCATCATTCGACTATTCAGATCATAACTGTAAAGCTCTGAAGCCCCTTGTTTTACTATTGCCGATATATCTAATGGCGCCGTTTTTTGTTTCCCTGATGCCGCGATCACAAACTATTGACTTCACCACGGCCCGTCAAGAGTTCCGCTCCCAATGGACTCATCCGAGTGATGTCTTCTCCGTCCTTCTCATCCTCGGCCCCGACGTTATTAGTCGTGCTCTCGCACAGCTCGCTGGGGGAGCCCTGACACCAGTCGCGTTCTCATTTGGCGAGTTCAGAGTCATTCAACGTCATGCCCCTTGCATTGGATTGAAGTATTCTAATCGACTTCTCTGCTTTAGGCTGGGTCGCTTACGGAGTATCAGCCCTTGTCTTCGCCGTGGGTGAGAACAAGCTCATGCCATCGGCACCAGATAGCCCAAGCATCGTCATCAACGGAAAGAATGGATATGTGAGGAATAATTCTAGCTGGATATTAGGAAGACTTGTCAGGGATTTTGAGAGCTGGATGAGTAAAGATGCACGAATTAAAGTAGAGAGTATGATAGAGGAAAAGTGGGCTGACGACAAGAAGAAAGCGGAGGAAAGCTCACAGGAGAAGCTGATAAAGAGTGCGCAAGTAGGGCTTTGTGTGTCGATCTATAAACAAAGCACTGAACGGGATCCGGGTGTTCCAGTGCAAGACTGGATTTACTGCAGCGGCTTCGTGATTGCACTGATCCAGCTTGGCATTTCAGCAATCCCCTATGGCTTATTTGGAGACTGGGGAATCTTGATGATCACAGCGTCCGGGATTGTCTTTGCATTCTTATCGGGGAGCTTGCCGCAGTGGAAGAAGGAGAAATGGGCATGTCGGCGCAACACGAATAAGACAGTCATCCTCACCAGGGGGAATGGAAGCCAACATGCTATCGTTATTGTAGAGCACGGAAGAGGCCTCGACCTGGAAGATCTGGCGGCTGGGCCAGTGAACGTGAATGTATCTGCTACAATGTCTACAAGGATTGCACTTGCTGTGCTAGCCGTCTTGTGGATACTTCTGCTCATTTCCGCAGCCGGTCAGAAAGAAAACTCGTGGTTCTTATTAGCTGTCGGTGGCATAGGGATGCTAGATAATGTTGCTGTTGCAGGCTGGCAAAGGAAACCGAGCGCCTTTGGGGTTCATCTAGATTTCATTGAGGTTATTGGAAATAAGAAAGTTATGGGTGCTTTGCTCCAGGTGGAAGAGAGCTACCCACATGTCGGAGCGAGTATGCGACAGACGTTCTTCCCGGGCGAATTACGGGATGAAGAGAAGAGAGAATGGGATAGCTTGGCAGATAAGGGAAGGAATTTTGATACGGAGCAGAAAAGGTTGAAAATTAAGAAGGAGAAGCAGAATGTGATGGGCGAGACAAGGCGATCGAAATAATGCGTCTGACAATATCAATGCTTACGACGTATATATAAGTCAATCTGGCGTTGTTAAATCACGTAGTAAAATCTATACTCAAAATTGTTCTTTTATAGAAGACTATAGTAGATCCTAACATTCCATCTACAAAGTAGAGAAATATTCACCATCTAAGGGGAGAATTTCGAACATTATATTTCCTAAACTTAGCTGATCTTATTTTGAAACCAATCATTCTGTGACAGCTTGCACTCCTGTTGCTCAAAATTTAGTATGCTTCAGCAAGCAAGACTCAACGAGAAACGTTATCATCGTCGTTACACTTACATCATCTATTAATGCAGAGAACAAATAGCTAAGAAAGGAATCAACTCTCGGACTTTAAATACATCTAAAAATATACGAACAATGTTTTCAAATCAATAAACGGATCTCAAGTGTACTAAGTATAACTTTTGAAGTCATTAACTCGTAATTGATAAAAAAATTAGTTGCGAAAAAAAAAAAGAAGATGGAATGGGTGAAATGCTTCACTTGCAAACTTACTTTGTATGTTTGACAACCTAATATATGGCATGAGAGAAGATATGGTGCGCATTTCGAATTTATAGAAGCCGAGAGACGAAAGTGAGGGTCGGATTTGAAATGCTGTGAGCGCTCTTTTGGTTCTTTCTACGCGCTTACGGAACGTTTCGAACTGCATCTTTCTCTTGATTACCTGAACTCGGTCACGTCAACTTTTTTGGTGTTTCGGTTGGATCCACGGGGGGAAATCATGCCATCATTTTCCATGTTCACGTGTATTTTCTAGTATTTTCAGTACGCCAGCTGAAAATTCTTGACTTTCTTGCGGATATTGACGAGTCTTGGGGATGGACTTGGTGTTGGGGGATGAGGAGACTAAGGGGTGGGCCGACGGGGTGGGTTCTTTGATGGAACGCTGGTGGGGGATGGGGGATTTGGAATCGTGTAAAAAGGCTCGGGGAGTCTATGTTTACTATCTGAAGATACGATCTTAGCAGAATGTTGTCTCTGGGGTGCATAAGTCTAGCTAAGGGTAGGAGCGTGGTAGAGTCCCTGCATCAAGAGATTAAGATGAGGATAAAGGTATAATTAATGTGGTTCATTCTCTTCTTGACTTTTGTAGTCTAAGACTCCTCGTTTGCGCGCTCGGTTTGCTTTCAAACATGTCCAGACGGTAAAAGATCTTCGGGAGCTCAGCGCGTTCGAAGCACTCCTCACACCACCAATGGCTTGTTGATATAGGGTCCCTTCGGTGGGTGTAATGTGGCCGAGGGTTTGACGTAGTTTTTACAGGGGGTTCTATATCGCCAAGGGCGTAGTCCGCCAGAATGCGGTTCTCACTTTGTTCATGTAGGAGAACGAAACGCTCGACTCCTTCCACATTCTAAAAGGGCGATGGTCTTTCATCGAGGGCCATGCGCTTCGGTGAGGACGGGCTTAGGGGTAGATTGTATGCCTGCTTTGTGTCATTGCTCGAGGCGTCGTTGGAGGACCTCGTTGCCTGAAATTATTTCAATCCATACACGGATGTTCAATAAAGAGGCGAAGTAGATCTGGCCTACACACAGGAATCGAGAATTGGAGTCAAGGTCGTGTCTCACGTTCTTCGCCATACCATCGAAAGCACCTCAACCAATGTGAAATAGATCCGTTAGAACGATATAGCAGCCGATGGTGTTGTATACTGAGATAGATATGTAACGGTAGGGGTGAAACTCATCTGCCACTTGGGCTGCCTGCGGGGCTGGGAGCGATCGAGCGAGATCCCCGAAGAGTGACCGGAGATTCAGATGATGGTTGAAACGTTCTTGTAGCCGTCATAACTGTTGCATGTTGCTCTTGAGGCGGTAGCTGTTTGAGGTCTTTCGAGATTTATTCATCTCCACACTTGTTAAGGCACTTGGAGTTCCGTCAAATACTCTGTACCCACCAAGTACCAACACGTCGTTGTGAGAATGAGCGCCACCAACCTAGAAAAAAGCAATGCCCCGCGGCGTAGTTCCTGGGGCAGATACTGGCAGTCAAGGTTAGCAGGTTGTTGCCTAAGTAATGAATGTAGCCGCGAGGGTTGAAAGGAAATGAGCTCATTTGGTTTTTATTCTGCACCAACAGTTAGCATGAAGAAATTAATGCAATGACTGAGAAGCGGTATCGCGAGAGCACGTGAAGAAAGAGCTCGATACATAGTAGACCCCAACTATGGTGAGACTGGCATTTACTTAGCTAGTCAAGAAAACCAAAACAGAAAACTGCTCCATAATGGGATGTCGATCGAACGTGGATTGTGGAGAAATGAAAATCAGTTGTGGTGGCGATGGACGAAAGGGAAATCTATTTCTTATGTTTCCCATCAGATGCTGATATCACGCAAATCATGTATATAATCATAATGTAGACTACGGAGTATGTAGTCGTGAACAGGACGGAATATTCCAGAGCAGGATCCCTGTAACACGTGACATGCAATATCATTAAACGCAAGTGCCGGTGTCCTGCCTTTGACACCAGACACCGGTCTTGATATTTATTGTTGTGTGAAGTGTCCCACAGTACTCCGTATTCATTAACTTGTCCTAGAGTAGTCGGATCTGCTAGGAGTTAGCCGCCGCTTCGGGGCATTTACGGTCGAGGGGGTATTCACGGCAAGAAAGGGCTAAACCCAAATGAGGGTACGAGCCCAGTTCCTGCCAAGTCCGGTACTTTAGTCATCACGCAGTTTAGTGTCCACGTGCGCACTTTCATTGGCCCGTTTCAACGACATCCTCAATCTTACCCCCACCAACCCAAGAGAGCACGGCCGAAACCTGTTGCTGACATGCTGGACGGGCATGATATGGCGTTCTAGAGTGCTTCTGCCTACCTACCTATCAATGCTTCTTGCCACACGAGCAATGCTGCGATGCATGTGTGTGATGATGCTGCATCAATCCCACACAGATGGGAACAACCAATGCGTCTTTGTCTCCACAAGCCTCTCCACTGCGGCGTCACCAGACCCCCACCGCTGTTGCTGTATGTACGCATGGGATGCTTTGGCAAGCGATAGTGTACAAAGATCTGTCCCAGGGTTTGGGGAATATGCCCTATGTCAGGACCAGAACGCCTTAGCATCTCCGTCAGTCTCCTGATGTAATGGAAGAAGTAATAATAACAAGGGCCATGTAGCAATTTGATATGCCAAGAGACACGTTCGTGAAGGAGCAGCTGTGACTTGCTGCCGCAAGCCAACCAGGCTTCGCCTCAAAGGCTATGGAGAAGACATTCTAGACAGTCTTATGATACTCGGTAGTCCTGATAGAGATGCACGGGATGGTGGGGGGACAGCGTCGGGCGCCAAGGACCCAAGAAGGTCGCGGTTGTTCGAGGTCTTATACTTAGACTGGGCCGATCAGGATGGGATTTCCGGGTTGTGACAGATGATTCGTGATAGACGAGCCCTAGCTGTGTGCCAGCCTCGAGCCCCAACACAGACGACTCGAAGGGGACAAGTGCAGCGGTCAGGGTTGCTTGCACGGGCATCTGCAGGACAGCGTAATTGGCTCCTTGGTTGAAGCTGTGCAATCGATCATTGCTTGGCAGGCAAAAAGGTCTCTGGTGCTTGGAATTTAGTGGTTTTGGTGGCACGAGTGGGAAGGCTCTTTAAGCGGCCCCGAGGACGCATGATAGGCTTGCCGGGCTTGGCGATGCAGATTGGGGGACCACCAGCACTCGGTACTATCGTGACTGCGGAGCACCGTAGCACAGGGATAGTATAGCAATCGTAATAACGGAATCGGCATCTTCGCCGCTCGAGTCTCGAGTCTCGAGTCTCGACTGCGTGTTTTTGTTTTGCATTTGGGAGAGCAGTGGGCTGTCCGCTAGTCAGTAGTGGCAGAAAACCGGAGGGTGCCACTAAAGCAAACTATCGTCCGATGGTAAGTGTACGCAGTAGTACCTTAATACTGTATATCAAGGGTACTGTCCCCTCCCACCCCTTCATGCAAGTTGACACAATCTCATTTTGCTGTCCATCATCAATTGCCCAGTCGACCAACACAAGCTTTACATTGACTTGGATTGCTTCGCTTTCTCGACATGGCTACCAAGACAGTAGGCGGCAATGCTGCCTTCCACAACTTCCACAACGACTACGCCCACATCGCCGACCCCAACGAGCGACGAAGGCTCGCTCTCGCCGAGATCGATAAGGCGCCGTTTGGATGGTACCACGTTCGTGCGGTGGTAGTGGCAGGTATTGGTTTCTTCACAGACGCCTACGACATCTTCGCCATCAACCTCGTGACCAGCATGTTGGGAGTCGTGTACTGGCACGGCGCGAAAGTTGGGCCAGGCCAAATTCCGAGCAGTGCGGATACCGCCATCAAGGTCGCGACGTCTGGAGGAACGGTCATTGGTCAAGTCGCTTTCGGTGCTGCTGCTGATATCTTCGGTCGAAAGAAGATGTATGGAATCGAGTTGATCATCATCATCGTCGCTACTCTCGCTCAATCCCTGTCTTCTGCCTCTCCGGCCATCTCCATCGTCGGTATCCTCATTTTCTGGCGGGTGATCATGGGTATCGGAATTGGAGGAGATTACCCATTGTCATCTATCATCACCTCCGAGTAGGCTTTTCCGGTCCGTTCAGTTTTTGGCGTTTTGGTCTGACAGTCGCAGATTTGCTACTACAAAATGGAGAGGCGCAATGATGGGCTCTGTTTTCGCCATGCAGGGAATTGGTCAATTCGTCGCCGCCATCATCGCTCTCATTGTCGCCTCCGGTTTCAGGCACTCCCTCGAGAGTTCCAAAACCGCAGCTGCCTGTGGTGGTGTCTGCGGTTTGGCCGTTGACAAAATGTGGCGCGTGATCATCGGTTTCGGTGCCGTCCCAGGCTGCATCGCCCTCTACTACCGTCTGACCATCCCTGAGACCCCTCGATACACCTTCGATGTGGCTCGTGATGTCGAGAAGGCCGGCGAGGATACCAAGGCTTATATCCAGGGCAAGTTCGAGGGTCATCCCGACGAGATCACTCGTGCAGCCACCATCCAAGACGCCCAGGCTCGTCTTGACACTCCCAAGGCCAGCTGGAAAGACTTCGTTCGCCACTATTCGCAATGGAAACACGGCAAGGTCCTCCTCGGTACAGCTGGATCGTGGTTTTTCTTGGATGTTGCATTCTACGGTCTTGGGCTCAACAACACTGTCATCTTGACTGCCATCAAGTACGTCAAGGGTGCCAACATGTACAGAGTCTTTCGCAACGCCGCCGTGGGTAACTTGATTATCGTCTGTGCCGGTTCTATTCCCGGGTACTGGGTTACGGTAGCTCTCGTGGACACTGTTGGGCGCAAGCCGATCCAATTAATGGGTTTCGCCATGCTCACTATACTCTTCATCATTATCGGTTTTGCATACGACAAGCTTCTCCAGCACAACGGCGCTCTACTAGCCCTTTACGTCCTTGCCCAGTTTTTCTTCAACTTCGGTGAGTCACATAAACCCTCCCCAAAACCAGCATGTCCGCAACTCCCACTAATGAATCATCATCCAGGCCCCAACGCCACCACCTTCATTGTTCCTGGTGAATGCTTCCCCACCCGCTACCGCTCCACCTCGCACGGGCTTTCAGCCGCCTCAGGCAAAGTCGGCGCCATCATTGCCCAAGTCGTCTTCGGTCCTCTCCGAACCAAGGGCGCGCCACCAGGCTCGAACGCTTCCCCCTGGCTCAACCACGTCATGCAGATATTCGCACTGTTCATGCTGTGCGGTATCTTCACGACCCTGCTCATCCCCGAAACGAAGAGAAAGACCCTCGAAGAGCTCGCGGGCGAGGTTCCTGGAACTTCGAATTATGATCCTGTGAGCAGTGGGCACGGGCCTTCGGGTGGGTATAGGCACGGGAGTGAAGAGGATAGTGGGCTGAGTGGGGAGAAGGTCGTTTAGACTTGGTTTTTTCTTTGTACATTTTGAACCTTGGGAAACTTTTGTTCAGCAGGCGGATTTTGGTTAGACCGGGTTTATATAATGTTTCTCTCAACCACCATCGTTGAAAACAGAGGTCGTGGCGGGGGTGTACATCATTCAATGGCACATATATCAAAAACTTCTCTCATTCATTCTCGACCTCGTCGACTACCTAAAGCTTTGTCTACGCCTCCACATCCTTGGCCTCAGCCCCAATTCTCCCCTTCATTATATATTCATTAATCCCTCTTCATCACATTCACGTCTGTATTTCCTCGGTATTTACCATATGATTCTACACCACCTCCTCCTAACCTTCCCCCCCCCCAACAAATATTCTTACCCCCATCCATCTCCCTCTAGCGACAAAACCCACCTAGGGTTAAAAAGACACTCTTTCTTAGCCAGGAGTGTGTGTTGAGGAGGGTTTTGGGTTAGCTGAGCTGATAGGGAGTTTGAGACAGAAAGAGAGAGTGCGTGTGTGTGTGTGAGTGTGTGTGTGTGAGAGAAGGGAGAAGGGAGAAGGGAGAAGGGGTATAAACGAGGCCTCAAAACAACAACGCTGATACTTTACTCTATCACTCGCGCACCTACAACCCCGTCAATAGCCCAAAAGTATAAAGCTTTTCCCTTCTTGCCTCTGCGCCTAGGTTCAAGGATACTTGTTTTTTGGGAAGCAGGAATAGGAGGAGGGGTGGGGGTGGAGATATGGAGTAGGTCGGGCGGGATTGGTTGGATTGGTTGGGTTTGTGAAAAGGTGGTGGGAGGAGGAGGGGGAGGGGGGGGAGGGGGAGGAGGAGGAGGAGGAGGAGGAGGAGGAGGAGGAGGAGGAGGAGGAGGAGGAGGAGGAGGAGGAGAGAGAAAGACGAAGAGGGAGAAAGACGAGGAGCGAGAAAGACGAGGAGCGAGAAAGACGAGGAGCGAGACGGGAAAGGAACAATGCGAAGGAGTCGGGACGAGAGCACCAACCCGCTCCAGTCAGTAGTATCAGCTTGGCAACCTTTCCGCCGCAGATTGCGCACTGTTCCTTCCGGTTTCTTATATAGTATGTTAAAGAACACCCCACGACTTTTGGAAATGTTTTGATGATGGATATGTTTGGATTGGCGTGAGCAGGACTGAATACCTTGGACCGTGAATTGTTGCGATGGTGGGTAGGAGATGATGGTGGTGGTGGTGGTGGGGATGGATGGAAGAATGAAGGATGGGCATAACAAAAGAACCTGATCAAACAAAGAAAACAAGAAGGTTCAGCCAAACGTAGTACATTTCCCAGCAGAATTCTTTGCATTCCATCCACAGCGCTACTCGTACTGGCGATTTATTTAAAAAGCAGCCCCTATTTACAATAGATAAAAACCGCACTATTGATATACCACAACACCACCCCAAACAGATCCCCTTTTGCTTCCCGACAAAGCCCGTATTTGCCACCGAAATCCCTGGGGAGTGTGTGTGTTTTTGTTTTTTTTTTGGCAGAGAGCTTCGGTTCCATTGGTTCCCCAGCTTTCTTTACTCATTTGAGTGTACGAATTGCGATGAATGTAGTAGACTTTGCTATCGCAAAGGGTTCGTCCCTGACACGTTGTGAATATCGATGTGAGCGTGTAGCGTTCTCTTGCAGCTTTTTGGGAGGGACGAATATTTCATACTGGCATATCTTTTGGTAACCACTATATGGACACCACCCGCCTTTGCAGAAACACCACCTGAACTTTGCAAAAACATCACCCTTCCTCACTAAGTCTAATCAGGTAATTTCAGAATTCATCGCGTTGTTTATCTTTGCATTCGCTTCACTTTTTACCTTCATTGCTACTCATTCACGTCGCCGTCATGTCTATGCAATTACTTCCTTCTTCAGACGATCTTCACTGCTCAATTGAGCTTCTTATCAAGTCAGTCAATGAACACGTTGATTCTCAAGGCTACGTCGTCAGGAAGAAGCGCTTCAAGAAGTTCAAGAAAGACGTGATCATGAAAGTCTGACTCTGTTGCGATCGTGTCAACGTGACAAAGATCTCTGATCTTGCGCGATTCAGAAAGAGAAGAATCACACAATGAAAGAGAAAGATATGATAGATGTGTCAATCACATCTTCTCTCATCGTCGTCACTGCTTCTATCGCTACGACGGCTTCGAAAGACATACTACGCGTTCAGAAGTTCATCATTGTCAGAATGAAAGAGCGATCATGAGACTCATCTAATCGTGTACGGTCAGAGATCTCTCAGCGACGACAACGAGTCTTTGAAGAGTCTACACAGCGAGAGTCGTCTGACTTCGAACTCGTGAAAGAGCTTTCGTCGCGCGAAGCTATTCAGGCAACTCAGATACCTGAGACTCAGCCTCAACAAGCCTCTCAGAATCGTGATGAACGTGAACGAGAACGAGATGAAGCAAGAGATGAAGCAAGAGGTGATCAAATTGCAGACGTTTCAGACGACATGATGATCTGTTTTCAGATGTAAATAAATGTTAATTTGAACGTGATTTGAAGCGCTCAAAAAGATATGTTTCAGGTTTTGATTATGCCCTTGAGAGCGAAGAGAATGAGATGCTTTTCGCATCAAGAATCGACTGTTTATGTGATCTTCTCAGCGTTCTTCTCCAAATCTCTTTCAGGAGTAAAGCAATTACCTGATTAGGCTTAGTGAGGGAGGGTGGTGTTTTTGCAAAGTTCAGGGGATGTCTCTGCAAAGGCGGGTGGTGTTCATATAGTGGTTACCTATCTTTTTATGTTGTTAGCGTTCTCGGATCTTCGGTGCGTGCATACACGGTTTGGTGGTTTGGGGAGGATGCCACTACTTGTATTGTTTCACAAATATTGTCTGTGATGGGCGCTCAAGCGTAGATTGTTGTTTGGGAAAATCCGACCTGGAAGTAAGCTCGGCTGTTGTTTTTATCCCTAGATGCTTATGTTTATATTGGATCCAGGTGCGACCAATTCTGAGGTCGCCTCGATCACTTGATGCGGTTGATTTGCTCAGTATTTCCTTAAGTAATTGTACGATATATCCAATATGTATATCTCTTGGGAATCGAAGAAACAAGCTGCCTCCTCAGTACACCGACCAGAAACTTCGTACCCTTCCTCCTTCCCACAACCCAGCCGCAACGCTACAATCGACCGGCCTGCACTCACCCGCGCCTACTTCTTTATCCACCTCCCAGGATGCCAAATCCCCAAAACCCACACAGCAATCACAACGGGCGCAAACTCCAATGCCCCGAAAAAGGCTTCGTGCGAGCTCAGATACCCAAAGACGCCTTGGGCAGTCTCCGCTAGGCGGAATATGGTGCGGAGATAGACCAAGAGGCTGGCGACTGCGAGGGCGAAGAAAAAGGGGCGTTTGCGGGCTACATGCGGGCGGAAAGTTTGATCGCGGTGGAGAGATATAACGAACATGGCGAAAAGCGAGAGGAAGATGGTAAACGCAAACGTCTGGAACACCAGTCCAGCAAGCAGAATATCATTTGGCACCATCGGGCTTCTCTGATGAGACTCGGCACTCCCGATCATGCCAGCGCCAGCAATCTGCAGAACAGTCGCAACAACATCACAAGCCACAAAACCCCACAAGATCAACTTTGGCCTTAACCACGCCCTCGACCCTGTATCGAACCCCCCCGCCGCCGCCCAACCGACGAGCTTACTGAGACAGACGTAGATGCTCGCAGAGATGAAGACGGGCGCAACGACAATGAAAAAGTATTGCACGACAAAGTTGATGACAGAGTACGGGTCTTTGCGCGAGGAGAGGGAGCGGAAGATGTAGCCAACGACTTCCATGATGCAGGCGAAGGCTAGAGGCGAGAAGTACCAGGTGCGGTGCCTGAGGAGCTCGAACGTGTGCAGGAAGAGGGAGATTGCGAAGAGGATGATGGCTAGGATGGCGAGAGCGAAGTTTGGCGTGTAGCTGTGGTATAAGAATTTAGTATAGGTCAAGCAAGCATTTGGGGCAAGTACGAGGGATCTTGCGCTTAAGAGACGTACCCATAGATAATGATTCTTGCATCGTTCGGGCCATGAGGATTGGGGAAATTGGGATCAGTAAAGCCTGCGGCTGTGGGAGTGCTCATGGTGAAGGAGTGAAGCGATTCTCTTGAGAGACGGTTTTCTTTGAATCAATCTGGAGAGCTTTTGTTGCAGTCTGAAGAGCGAATACTGGATTGTGTTGGTGACGAAGATGTGACCATCTGTTGTATATCAGCGTTGAAGCCATAATGTTCAGCGTGCCGTGTTCAACAATCTGCCAAGGCGCCCTTTGATGATGGTTGACATCATGACCTGGCGAGGGTCCTGTCAAAACCGCTCCTGCAGCACGCTTATTTAGGCTTTTGGCAAGCGGGTCGCTACATACAGTAGCGTACAGGGTTTAGGGGCCGTTTGTCTTTTCGCTTCCCTTGAACATCATCTCGGTAGCCGAGAGTTCATACGTGAGACAGTAGTGAGCAGTTGAACCCTCTTAAGTGGATTTGGGAAAGGAATAGCACTAGACATCAGACTCGCCTAGCATCGAAAAGTCTAGGACTAAGGTAAAGAAACTACCTAAGAAGGCTATCAGCGATGGTCGCCTGCCTGATTTACGACAAGAGCGAGCAACGAAGAGGCAAGGCAATTGAGGAACAAGAAGAATAACCATAACCATAACCATAACCAACCCCCCCAAGTAGATGCCGACTTTGTGATTCCACAGATTCTGGAAACGGGCAAGCTTGTAGAAGTATATGGAATCGCGGCCTTTGGCGAACAAGCTGAAATTGGGTGCCATGAAATGGGACAGACCAATTGGTAGGGCAGATTCCATTAGACAACTATAAAATGAAAACAGGAAGTTGGAGAAGGTGGTTTCACGAAAAAAACAGAGGAGAAACATTCCATAAAGCCATACTTATGTAGACATCCCTATCATGGTACACGCATCATTGCCCCGCCAGCGAGATCATGGACCCCCTTCACTGGTGGAGATTGAAAACGCATAAAACTCCAGCATACATCAGCATGTCCCGCCATCTCATTAGGTTTCGTCACAACGGCCCGCTTCCATCCAGAGCCCAGATACAATCCACCTGGCCCGAATTTCCCTCGAGAGTTAGTATATCTCCAAGAAAGGATATGATAGGACACGAAACGAAAGCCTCAGTCAATCTCCCAAGACCCACCCGTCTCCTTGGCTTTCATGGTCTTCGATGACGCGGATTTCCCCAGAGAGACGCCATAATCATCTTCCTCCCACATATCTTCAGATTCCTCGTCGGCATCACTGAAATCCCAAGAGCAAGGAATCTTCTGTCCTGCCTCTCCATAACCATAAGATGCCCCCCGATGGACGCCATTTGCGATTTTGGCAGCAATATTGAGCATTAATGCAACGAGTTGGACCGGCGGTCCCAGTAGCATGGAACATGTCTTTTGCAATATTGCAGTAGTGAGATGATGGCCTGAAAACCTATTCCTTGGCGAATAGAGGTTGACGGGTGAGGGAAGTGGCGAATAAGGACGCCGCGTTAGCCACTTTTCGCGGTGGCGGAGCTCATTCGAAGGTTGTGGCGTGACCGGCTCAGACCAATGATCCTCTGATGCGGTATCACTGACAAGCGGAGGTGTTTTCGGGGGGCCTGGCGACGATGAAGAGGTCTCTTCCTGCCCCGACTCTGCTTCCGTAGGGTTCCAGAACTCGGTATCACCGGTAATTGTGACACGTGAGGTATCGCGTATGTGGCTACGTGTTCGTTGAACACCGAGGCCAACATTCTCATCCGATCTTGCTGTTGGGGAGGGAGGTTCGGAGTATGGCGGCGAGGGTGGTAGAGAGGATATTGGACTATGAAATGAGTGGAAGGAGTCTTCACTTGATGATAGACTTAGTGATTGTTTGGTGTCTTCTGGCGGAATCGAAACAATGGTTGCGGCAATTGAGGGTGACGTAGTTCTCAAAGTTAGTTGTGAGGGTGCTGTTACGGCCCGACCAGTTTGTAGTGATCTTGGACGCGTTGGGGTTTTGTAGGTACCCGGATCTTCGTAGAAAAGCTCGGTCAGGTTCTCAGCGTTGATGCCCGAGTCATTCGTACCATCATCATCATGCTCATGATCTGTGCTTTCAGCACTACTCAGATCGAAATTCTTCTTCGACTCGTCTGCAGCACTTTTCGGCTCACTTTTGGATGCAAAGTTCTGGTTGGCATCTTGTGTGACTTCGAATTGCACTGGACTTGAGTGTCTTATTGCAGGACCATTGGTGTTCTGCGGCTGTCTGTACGCTTGCTCCAACACCGGCTGCACTCTCTGTTTGGGCTTCCAGGGTCGCTTCTGTATAGGAGTCTTAGGAGGTTCGGGTAAGTCGACTGTGAAACCCCTCTCAAAGGGACATGGGGTGACCTCGTACTGCAGCACTTTGGCCAAAACTTTCTTGAACTCTTGCACCTTTCCCTTCTCTTCCGGGTAGGAATTCGGAAGCTCTATTCGGTAATAAGAGTTCTGGACGATGCGCAGGACGAACTTCGACTCCCCATCGACGCACCAGCATTGCGATTTCGCCAGTATAGGTCGGAGCGTCGTTCCTGAATGCAGAAATGCCACAGAGCCAAGCACTCTGTAAATCCGTAACGGTCCTAGAAAGCCAGGATGAGTCAGTATTAGTGATAGAGATATTAGCTGAACAGAAAGGGTACTACCTGCTGCGATTGTTCTCTCCGTTGTAGAAATCCATGGCAGGGAGCCAACCGGCTCGTCTTGTTGGTCACGTATCCCATGGCCCAAGCTCGAATGCCTTCTTTCTTGACTTGGATATGTGTTGAATGATACAATCCTACCGGCACTGTGGGTAAAAAGGGTTTCTGCTCCTTCCCCTTCCGTCTCGCGGAATGGCTCAGTCAGCTTGGAGAAGCCTGTTGATCTTATGGGTGCGGTAAAGGAACGGCGCAACACGCGAGGGGAGCCCGTATTCTCGGGCGTGGTCGGCGCTGAAGCGATTTCCATGATACCTCACTCGCAGACTCTTTCATCGATGCAGATAGGCTGGTAATGCTAGCATCGTGGACGCGTAAAGCACCTCGGAAGAGTCTTTGGACGAAGGAGTGTTGTTGACCAATAGAGGCAAAGCTCTAAGGCCGGTCACTACCCGGAGTTTACAGTAGCCTCCGTCCTTTTCGAAACATCTTTCCTTCAACATCACACAATAAAATGGCCGGTAGGAAGACAATGTCCCGGCTATAGCAGAGAACTACAGCCCTGCGGTAACGAAGTGGTTTTACTGTCATCCAACCTACTCAAATAGCTCTCGCTCGGGACTCCCTCCCCGATTTCAGCAGACCTGTTTCTAAAATCCTCAAACCCAAAGCGCTTGCCGGCTTTCCAAAAGAAATAAGCATATCGCGGCATTACAACCATACTCAGGTTATCACTGATTTACCATGTGCGATATACAGCTGCCTATCTGACCACTGCTCCTCCTTCCCACGGTTGACGCTGGGCTAGAGACTGAAGCTAAGACCAAGACTGGGATTTGAGAGCAAAGTCACTGCCACCAGTCTACAAATGGCACGTTATTATGTATCCATATCCTCGTCCAGAAGGCTTCATCATCTTCTCCTTACGCGTCGGATCCTTTTGCCTATCCATGCACTTTGTTACGATCAACGTCCTCCTCAAAGTTCTTTAAGCGGTAGACTTCACCTGAAGACTGACTCCACGTTTCCTGATTTGTGAGTGAGGAGGACAGAATAATTCCAGTCAGCCTGCTCAGTTGCAACATAGCGGTGCTAGATATTCAACGGATAGCATTGAAAGCGTGGAGCTCAATGCAGGCCATAGGGAACATTAGGGCAAAATAATGCTCGTCCTTTAGCGAAGTGGAATTTGTTTGGAAAATGGTAAGTTCTCGAGTAAAGGAGCTTGGGGAGAGAGCTAGCTTGACGATCCAAGATTGAGAGAATCAACAGACTTCTTTGACCGTACAGATCTCCAACCTTGAAATATGTCGATTACTGCACTTTGAACCGCGATTAGATTGTCTTGGGGTTTTGTTATATCTGTTACGATGAGTGATTGCTTGTCTGTCTCGTTTCACTGCGATCGTTGAGAAGCTACTTTGACCCCTATGACCTTGCCCATCTCCTAGTGGCAACCCTTGTGCTCCTCCAACATTCCCTGCGAAGAAACTTTCATGGCCAACCTCACCCTTTTTGTTGTCTTGACTTCACCTATCTTCTCTCCACACAGTCATCGCGTCATCTGAAACGTAAAAATCCTCTCATATCTGATAATTGAGGCAGTACGGACCGTTGAAGCATTCAGCTGCTTCGCCGATACCGCCATAGTTTCTGGAATCATACAGTAGGCACAACTCCGTAACAGCCGCAATCTGTGGCCCTCAAGCTAAAGGTCGCAGCTATAATGCCTCTAGATTCAGCATGATGTGTAACATCTCTTACAAGGATGCAGCACGAACCTACAAGTTGCCACTAGTTGTTATACTGCGCGTGGTCGTTATCTAATTGACAGCTAAACCTCGTATGGGCGAGCTTGGGCAACTCAGAGCATTGTAAAGGCCAGCCAATGGGGTCAACCCAACAGTGAGCTAGAGTAAGCCATTAAATTGCGGAAGCAGCTGACGCTTGATCACAGTGCTCAATCGTCAAGTCCCGTTCCCTGTGAAAGCAGAAAGGGAGACTCTTTGGCTTAATTGGATGTTCTATCTCGAGCTGCTGACTGGATGGTCTCTGCCGCCCAAGCGTCTACCAGCTGCTTCGACTTTATAAAGCAAGTAAGAAAAGCATGGCGAGTGAAATGAGAAGCCTAACACAAGCCTAATAATCGCTCTTACCCTACTGCTATGCTTCGTAAACGTGAATTCTAGGCCGAAGAAGAGGAGTTTTCCAAAGCTATTCTATGCTTGAACGTTTGGCCTTGATCCTACTCTTGCATTGAAGGTCACGACAACTGCACTACGAACTGTGCTCTCCTTTATAGCTTCCAAGGGGGGGGAGAGCTAAGCTGATTCTTAGGTATCTTAAGTTCGTAGGTACCTTAGACGCTGACCTGACCCTCGAGCGCGGTTACGTCGCGATTATCCTAATGTAGTTACTACTTAGGGCAAGTGCTGTCTTCGCCAACAGATAAGGAAACAACACGCCACTAGCATACCCTGCACTTTCACTTCTGTTACGTCGACCACCAAGCTTCCTACTAATGCTTCATTTTCTCATTGAGCCATATACAATCTGCTTCTAGTCCTATCGAGAATTGAGGGCGCTACATCAGCATGTCTTTCATAAAAATTCCTACCCTAGCAGTGCTTATTTTAGCATACCATGTCTGTGGTTTTTCTAAAGGTCAGGTTCAGCCTGGCTGTCATCCTCCACCTGTCATTCCTAGCAATTTCACTAAGAGGCCTGACCATTGGCGTTATTCCCCGACCTGGCTTGCCCCAAGGCAGTCGGGCAAGGTGTGGAGTGGTTGGCATAACGTCCAATACTTGTTCTCCTTGTACGTCTTAGATACATGCGTGGAGAAAGCATGAAGCTAACAACGTCACAGTGGTGATTCTTATACTACTACAAGCTTCAATATCAGCGGAGAACAGCCCAACCCCAGCAACCCACTCGGAAACCCATCGTATCCTGGTGTAACTTCCTCCAACGGGCCTAATTATGTCGACTTCTTGACCACAACATACAACGCAAGCTACATCCAGACGTATAATTTTGGGTTCGGCGGAGCTACCATCGACCCGAATCTAGTAGATTCTGCCTTTGGGCTTAGTGTGCAAAGCTTTGAGCAACAGGTTACAAACGAATTCGATCCCGATTATGCGGAAAAGGTCATTGTCCCATGGACATCTGCGAATAGCCTGTTCTCTGTCTTTTTTGGCATCAATGATGTGATTCGTTCGTATACCGAGCAAAGTTCCCTTCTCAACTATGCTCTCATAAAAAGATACGAAGATCTTGTTCATTCTGTCAGTCTTACGCGAAAGCAATGATGAAACCAACAATCGTTGCTAATGCGCCTATCAGTTATACGCCTCCGGTGCTCGCAACTTCGTGTTTCTCAACGTTCCACCTATTGACCGCTCACCTAGTGCTCTTATCTTGAGCGCATCTACTCAAGCCTACCTGGCGGAATACATTGGGGAGTTCAATTTTCGACTCGGAGCATTGGTGTATAACCTTGGCACTCATTATCCAGATACTACGTCGTTCTACTTTGACACAAACTGGCTTTTTACCATAGTGCTTAACAATCCGTCGGCATTCCAGGAGACGTCGAATTACCACAATACCACTGGTTACTGTGCGGCCTACCAGAAGTACGTTTCATACTTCTGGTGGCTTTCACAATCATGACTAACAACCGTTGTAGCGGAACACCAACCTTGAGCTACTTCGATCCATCATGTGAAGTCCCAGTCGATCAGTACATGTGGCTAAATGATCTTCATCCAACGTATCCGACCCACAACCTGATCGCATCAAGAATCATCCAACAGCTTGGGGGCTAATAGAGATTGAACCCGACGAGGATAATAATCAGATCTATGTACTATTCGCAACAAAGCTATTAGTTTTCTTAGCGTCATAATACGATTCAATCTAAGATGGTTCCATCATTTGTGTTACGCACTGCAGTTCTCGCTGCTCCGGAAACATAGAGGGATTCGTTCACTAGTCATGTTTCTGTCACTTATTGCAGAGATAGATATATTTATGGTAGCTTATCGTAATAGCAGACAAGTTTTAGAAGGCTTCCAGCGGATGTCGTTTCCCTTTTTTTATGCTGATGGTTCAAGCCAGAAAAAAAAACGCGTGCCGAGTCATTCTTCAAAATATTTCAGCAACTTTTCCACATCTTGCCATAGATATCTCAAAGCGCTATGATTTCGTGCGCACCTATGGGTTTCATGAAGCAAGACCTTCTACTGGGATAGCCAAATCTAGTCAGAGGAGCTATGATTGATTAAGAAACGTTGAGTCGATAGCGATTCTTCTTCTTGCTTGTGGATATAGAACGTACTAGGTTAGAACGATGATTGGTACGCAACAGCATAAGGTAGGTACGGAGGTGCAGAAGAAAGAAGGCTGAGGTGGCGTCGAGGGCGTCGAAGGTCGTCTGAGTGGAAAATGGCCGAGCCGGGGCCCCAGCTCAACTTTTGCATATGCGAAACATATATTCAAAAACATTTCATCAACATTTTGAATTTGCCTAACTACAGCGTATGAGAAGCATATGCAAAGCATGAATTCCGTCCTACTTTGCCGCAATGCGGTCAGAGCGACGTGTGATGACACCGAGGACTGTGAAGTGCGTTAGAAATGAACATGCGGTGCTTATGCTATGCTTATCTTTGCCCTTGACATCTGCGACGATCTTCTTGAGACGCTTGCTTGAGAAAGAATCTAAGAAAGATTTTAGCAAAGCATATGCGATGCATATGAAGTACATACAGATCAACGAAGATGACGATGAGAATCCGAAGCGAAGATGAGAATTCGATTTCAATCTGACATAAGGTTAAACGTATGCTCAATATATGCAGACTACATGTTCATTCAAAGAATATCGCTTACATTTTCTTCATCAATCATGTTTTGTATCTTCTCTTCTTCATCTTCATCATTCTTGTTAGGGGCCGGCATAGAGCGAGTCATATGGGTGTAATATAACTAATAGATAAATACTAAGGAAGAAAAGTATCTACAGGAAAGAACTCGCTGTTATATGAGTGTGCCCTAGCCCTGTGCTAGGCCCGATAGGGTTGGCGCCAGGCGAAGGCTGAGCGAAGGCTGAGCGAAGGCTAGGCGAAGAATAGACGAAGGCTAGGATCGTAACAATTCTGCTCATGTTTTGCATCATCATTCTTCTCGTTGTTTTCAAAACTACGATCGTGTGAGTTACGTGACAGCTGAATTCATTATTAGCTTATGCTCAACATATGCGTGCTTCATCTCTCATCTCTAATTTGTTTAGCCACGCAGATATCTAGTCCGCACGATTTTTCGCGGTAATGTTTTCTTCGTCCATCGATGTCTCAGCTCAGTCGATGCTGCGCATATGCACAGCTATAATTGCACGTTTAATTTTTGTAGCCTCGCTTAATCCTAGATTCGGCATCGGCATAATAATTCCAACCCGACGTCAAGTCTCGCATATGCGGGGCTCATGCTAATTACAAAGTCCGGCTCGATGCCAAGAATTTTTACCAACTGCAACCCGTGAGGCAAGACTGCAATAGAAATCAGGAGAAGATGAAGATTGGTGACCTACCTATAAAAGATCATGGAAACCCTTGCCTTCCGTCATGTATAATCCAAGTGATCGGTTGATCTTCTTTATCTTCTCTCTATCTACTCCGTACTTCTTCTCCAAAGGTTGAAGATGGTTCTCTGCCATGTTTTGTTGACCCTGGCTGCTCTTGCATTACCTGTCATTATCCAGGCCCATCCTCATCATACCAATGAGCACCGAGATCTAGCCGGCATCTACTACGGTTCCGATTCAGATAACCTCAAATACCTCCCCGTTCCACAAGAGGCTGTGGGATTTACCATCAGCGCCCAGACGGGTTACTACCTCGAAGACCTTGGGCATGGCACATATTTCGTCACAGATGGGCTCTACCAGTCTATGTTCCTAGTGAGCACTCACGAAGTGATACTCGTCGATTGTCCTCCTACTCTTGGTTACAAGCTTAAGGCCGCGATCAAGAGCGTCACAGATAAACCTGTAACTCACTTTGTTTACAGTCACGCTCACGCAGATCACGTTGGAGGGGCGTACATCTTCAATGATACGGCAAAGAAATATGTTGCACAGAACGAGACATTCAACCACATCAAGAACACCCCAACTCCCGATCCTCACCGCCCGCTTCCGAACGAAGCCTTTGACAACGAAAAGCGCCTTTGCGTCGGAAATCAAACCCTCGAGCTCTCATACAAAGGCTCAAACCACCAGCCAGGAAACATATTCATCTACGCCTCAGATGCGAAAGTCTTGATGTTAGTTGACGTGGTCTTCTCCGGCTGGGCTCCATTCTTCGAGTTGACTCAATCAGATGACATCCGGGCTGGATCAAAGCTCACGATCAAATCCTCGCATACGTCTTCAAAGCATACATTGAAGGCCACCTTAACCGCTACGGCAATCGCCAGGACGTTGAGACACAAAAAGACTATGTGTCTGATCTGTTCGCAGCTTGCTTCAAGATCATCAATGACGGTTTTAATGTTACGCAAGCTCTGAGGCCTGTTTCGGCCGCCAACCCGAGGAACGACTGAGCAGTATTCAAGACCTACCTTAAGGTTGTCACAGATGCCTGCACTGAGGAAATCAATAAGAAATGGAATGGACGCTTGGCCGGGAGAACGCTTATAAAATGATTGAGAGTCTTCGTGTTGACTATGATATCTTGAGCCCCGCCTTCCAAGTGCAGTCTCCGAAGTGAGACACGTCTTCTGTGTCTGTCACGACGCTGCATAGATCTCAAAGGGTGACCGAAAGATGCAGGCAAGGCAAAGTGTGTTGATAGCTTCTCGAATGTAATTTAATTTCAACGTTAGCTGAGCAAAGATTCAGCTATCAATACTCTTATTTACATATATCTATATCTATCTATTCCATGATTCATTTTCTTTGTGAACCGTGCTATGGGTTCCTTCAGTAAGAGCTTCAGTCTTCAGGTCTCGGTTCGAGTGATTTCAAGAAATTGTATGCTCATCGGAATGAAGTTTGCCAGAGTCATCTTCAGAGCACAGACATAGATACATCAGTTTAGACATTTGGAGTATAGACAATGATTACTCGAGTCCACTCATCTCGATTGTTAATACTTATTCTGTAATCCTTCTCATCTCTTCGCGATTCTGTGAACTCGCTTTAGAGTCAGCTTCGGTACTTACGATAATCTTCAATTAGCCACATGACTGTTTGTGCTATTCTCCGAGAACAGATTATAGGATCCCCGAGTTATAGATTACCTTGTTATGTTAACTATCTCACCTAGTAAATAACGATGATGCGTAATCATAGAAAGTAAGATATGTTTTGATTACGGCTCTAGTGTCTAATCTACAGTACCCCGCATTAAGTCACGGTCGCGCGCTCCCCAACCAATACACCCCTCACCTGCATCAACCATTGAACCATCAAATTCAGCTGGGGAACTTCAATATTTGGGCTAGTTATTTAGTAGTATATGACTTATAATTCCCCGATCAATATTTAGTATGCCAGCCCTCCGCTATAATTAGAGCTTCACATCTGCGTGGCATACTGGAAATTAGCCTCTCTATTACCTTCTCTCGTATGTTCCCCCAGGCCTTCTGTAAAATCTGGAACAGTTGGGTTTCAGCTTCGTCGCCTTTACCCTTCAGTTTGTCCAAATCCGGATAGACTTTGTAGGCTTCCTTCTTCAGTAGGGCCCAGAGATTTTCGATGGGGTTCAAATCGGGGCTGTACGGAGGCCACTCCATGACTTCTATACCCATTTCCTGGAACCAGAGCTTCGATTTTCTGGCTCTATGTATCGGAGCGTTATCCTGCATGAACACTAGTCCTGGCTCCCATATGCCAGCCAAATTGTGATCCAAAATCTGAATGTAGGAGGCTGCTGAATAGCCGTGTTTTTTGGATTCGAAGTCCCGATCGAGCAGATATAAATCCGATCTTTCAGAACCCCAGAAAGCTTCCCAAACCATAATGGAAAAGGGCTTTCCACTGGGAATTTCCATCACTTTATCTCTATCCCATTTCTGTTTGGGAATTCCAAACACCCATTCTGGTGTTTTACCTGATCCCCGAGCCACGGATGCTTCATCCGACCAGATGACATTGCCCCATTGATCCACGGTTCAATCCTTATGCTTTTTAGCCCATTTTAACCGAAGCAGAGCAACTTCAGATGTTAATTTCGGTCGCCGAAGAGCTAGCCAGTGAGAAATTCCGTGGGCCCGTAGTGTTGCATTGAGAGTTCTCGCGTCCAAATCGATCCCGGTGTTCGTTTTCAGCTGTCTCCAGGTGATTTTAGGCTCCGATCGTAACTGACGTAACAGTATCCTAGCTGCTCGAGGGGTAATTGATAAAGGCCTTCCTGATCTGGGTTTATTGACTCCGGAGGGTGCAGTGCAAAGCCTTCCTAAAGTACGCGATTTTACGTGTTTTCGCTTAAGTGACTGTGACTTTTTGCAGGGTACTGTACGTCATCCAACATGTCGGAAAGCTTCAGGATAGGTATCAAGTAGCAGTTTTTAATACGTGATTTTTTCAGCCCGCTGCCAGTACGTGCGTTGAAAATTCGCAATGTCGAACTTCGATCCCAATGCTATCTTACGAGGTGCCCAGCTCACCATTGTTGGGGGTTTGCGCTCCATAATCCTGCCGCTCCACTTCCCAAGCTGAAATCCACACCAGCGCTCAGAGCACTCCAGAACCCAGGCTTATTCAAATACGAGCATTACCGCCAGGCTGCTATTGCCGTCTGCGCTGGCATTGTCATAAGGCTCCTAATAGCTGTACCTGTGAGTTCCTTACCTGGAGACTGAGATTGGGCTGAGGCTGACGGAACCTGAACGTAGATCGTGGCTGCCAAAGCCTCGTTATGGACACTTTCAAATTTCATAAACTTTGACTCAGTCACCTGGGATGACAAGGTTGTTGGAGGACTGGACTTTGTTGCAAACTCAGTGTTGCAGGTCCCCTTCTTCCTGATGAGCCTGATGCGTTACATCACACCAACACTCGATCATATGTGAGTAAAGCTTCACAGACTGCACGAAGATTATGCTCACGCCGTTAGGTTTATGGACTCCCTTGAATGGGTAGATCAGACATACATCCAGAAACACAGGTCTGAGGATCCGAAAACACTCCGTGCTTTGTACTATCCGAACCTACGAATGTACACGACACATGGCGATACAAGCAAACACAGGACTCCAACGAACGCAGCGATAGCATTCCTGATCCGCTTTGGCCGACGTGCGGGCATCTCCTTGGCCATATACTTGCTCTCCTATCTTCCAGTCATTGGACGATTCGTCCTTCCTGCGGCAAGTTTCTACACGTTCAATAACGCTGTGGGGCCGTTGCCGGCTGCTGTGATATTTGGTAGTAGTATCTTCCTGCCTCGAAGGTACCTCGTCGTGTTCTTGCAGAGTTACTTCTCATCCCGAAGTTTGATGAGAGAATTGGTCAGTCATGGCGCTGGGATGCATTTACTATTACGTCCGACTGATCAGGACAGCTCGAACCTTACTTCTCACGAATTCGCCTTTCGAAAGACCAAAAGCACCTTTGGTTCCGTGACCGCGAAGGTGTGCTCTTTGGATTTGGCGTGGGATTCTACATATTTCTCAAGATCCCTCTCTTGGGTGTGCTCATCTATGGAGTCGCCGAAGCCTCAACTGCATTTCTCATCACCAAGATCACGGATCCACCGCCGCCTCCCGCCTACAGTGAAAGATTTGCAGAAAGTCAGGTTAGATGGACGAACAAGCACGAGTTTCTCAAACTTCCTTTGGAGAATCTAGATGCCCATAATACTCAGACAAACCAAGAGAAGCAAAATCCTCTTCATAACCCAGAGCTCCCGGAAAAGAAGTTTTCCTAGCCCATTTCTATCAATTTGCGGACGAATTGCAACAGGCATACATTAATTGTACATAACGTTCTCACGCAATAGCGTCCATGTCAATACAAATAAGCCGAAGATGGCCCGGTAACATGGCAATCCATTAAACCCGATGCCGCAGTGTCTTGGGACTTCTTTTCTATTCTCAGAATGGGCGAATCATTCTCCCCCTCGTACAGTACCCCGCCTTGTTTTGTCTGGTTGCGAGGAGCCAGACCACAACCGATAAGAGATAGACCACCATCATGAACCTTATCATCTTCCACAATAAAGCAAAACAACTGCAATGACCACACTACCGTATTATACCTTGCTTTTCATCATGTTCAAGGGAAGATGGAAAACTAATGGCACCTTGGCCTGCGGGGCAATGGGCTAGAGTGCCATCCGTTGCCCCGCCATGTCTTTGAATATCTTCACTGCTTTTCCTTATACAACAACAACATAACAGTAAAGCTCCATCTTGTCTTAAGTACTTCCAAAGTTGTCATCTCTGTTCCCAATCGGCATTTCTCTCTGTACATCATGGGTCTCAAGGAAATCCGCACGGCCATGAAGGTCGAGCTGAAGAAGCCTGCTGCGGAGCAGTCTGGTCTTCACGTATGTTCAATACCATTCCAGCTTTGAAGGGTGTATCACTGACATGGCGCAGAACAGGTGGCATCCTGACGGTACATAAGCCTGCCTGGAGCTTTATCGTTTTGGACTTACGTAGTCATACAGTACCTTTCTGCGGCACGATCAAGAACGATGAGATTGTCAAGATCGAATGTGTGGACTGGACAGGTGGACAGATTGGGAACAACGATAGCGCGGATGACATGAGAACCGTCGACTTGACCAAGATCCACTACTTGACCGGTCCTTTCGAAATCGAGACTGCAGAGCCTGGAGACGTCCTTATCGTTGAGATTCAAGATGTGCAGCCGTTCCAGGAGCAGCCTTGGGGTTTCACAGGTGTGTTTGACAAGAGCAATGGTGGTGGATTCTTGGATGAGATTTACCCCAATGCGTAGGTCTTCACGCACCGAGCGCTATAGACTCCATACTTCCGCTCGACCACTATCACCTAGTATCTCTTTATTAGTGTTGATGGATCTGACTAACAATTCTATGTCCCACCAGCGCCAAAGCCATCTGGGACTTCGAGGGTATCTTTGCGTCCTCCCGCCACATTCCCCATGTCCGATTCCCGGGTCTCATCCACCCTGGTATTTTGGGCTGTGCCCCATCTGCCGAAGTTCTCGCCGAGTGGAACCGCCGCGAAGGAGAGCTCATCGACACCTACGCGGCGCAGAAATTCGAAAAAATCGTTGCCCAACCCCCTGAGCCGCAGAACGTGCACGCGGGCAGCGGAACCGGGGACGTCAAAGCCAAGGTGGGCAAAGAAGGCGCGCGAACCATCCCCGGCCGCCCCGAGCACGGCGGAAACTGCGACATTAAAAACCTCAGCCGCGGCAGCAAAGTCTACCTCCCCGTGCACGTCAAAGGCGCCAAATTCAGCGTCGGCGACCTGCACTTCTCCCAAGGCGACGGCGAAATCTCCTTTTGCGGCGCCATCGAAATGGCCGGCGTCATCACGATCAAATTCACCGTCATGAAGAACGGAATGGCGGACTTGGGAATGAAGAGCCCGCTGTTCCTGCCCGGACCCGTAGAGCCGCATTATGGACCCGGGCGGTATCTGACGTTCGAGGGCTTCAGCGTTGACGAGAAGGGCAAGCAGCACTATTTGGATGCGACCATAGCCTATCGCCAGACGACGTTGAGGTGCATTGAGTACCTCAGGAGGTTTGGGTACGATGACTACCAGACCTATCTCCTGCTTAGCTGCGCGCCGATCCAGGGGCATATTGCCGGGTTGGTCGATGTAAGTCACATCTCTCTCTATCCTGAAAAATAGGAATTTGAAGCTGATTAGGGTACTTAGATCCCCAATGCCTGCACGACGCTCGGATTGCCAATGGACATCTTCGACTTTGACATCTCGCCCTCTGGGCCCGCGAAGAAGATGGATATGGGGACTTGTGCTTTTACGAGCAAGTGAGTTGGTTGGGCCGATGTATTAGGGCGAAGGGGGGTGGCGATATCCTGTTATGGTAGGGAGAGCAATGGGGTACGAGATCTTTGTACGGCAAACTTGAAATTCAATATAAGTACGATAGCTACTACGCCATATCATATTTCTCTCGGTCCCAAATCTGCATGACACGAGAAACTCAACCCCTCCCTTTCGCCTCCGCCTCCCCAACCCCGGGAAACACCAGCGCCCTTCCCTTCCCACCCACCTCACGCCCTCCCACTGATATAATCCCTATTCTCCACCGTCACGCTCTTCGTCTAACCCCCCCACCCACAAATATCAGCTATTTGCACCAAAACCCTAAACACCCCCAAAAAAAAACTACAAAACATACCATATGATTAACCTTGTACACGCCGACCAACCTCGACGCAAGCTCGAACATGTTGTTCCGGAGGGAAATCACAATGAACTGCGCATTCTTGGTGCGTTCTTTGATGTAGGATGCTACGATGGAAACCTGGGTTGGTGGGTGGGTCGAGTTAGTTTAATGATCTGGAGGATCTCAAAGAAACAACAGGCGAATGGTAGATGCGGTGGAAAGAGAGGAGATGATTAGCTGTTGTGATGCGCAACAAAAATCAAAAAGACAAAAACATACAACAGAAGGGATTCGCTGGTCGTCACCGACCCAACTACTAGTCTTCCGATCAACAGCTTATGTATGGCAGAGCGGACGGGATGCCCAGTTGTCTGTTGTCTATGGCCGTATGTACGAAAAACACTCCAAAAGCAAAATAAGAAGCGCAACTTTGGCGAAATCACAGGTTTTGCAGGAGTTGGTAAGACGCAAAACAGAAAAACCAGCGGACTCACATTCCTAAAATCCAACGCCGCATCAATCTCATCCATCACATACAACGGCGTCGGCTTATAATGATGTAGCGCAAACACCAGCGCCAAACTACTCAATGTCTTTTCCCCACCCGACAAGTTGGAGATATTCTTCCACGATTTCTTCGGCGGCATGACACTGAATAGGATGCCCTCGGAAAATGGATCCAACGAGTCCACAAGCTCCAGCTCCGCGTTGCCGCCCATCGTAATCATTTGATACATCTCCTTTAGTCGTAGCGAAATGAGGCTGAAGCCGGTCATGAACCCCTCGAGGCGGAGTTTGCGGAGGTCATCGCAGCGGGTTTTGGCGGTGTTGCGGGCGGTGATGGCGGTGTGGAGGTCCCTGGAGCGGGTGTTGTGCTCGTCGACGCGGCGGCGGTATTCTGCGAGAACGGCGAGGTCGACGTTGAGGTTCTGGGTTTTCTCTTCGAGGATGGCGATTTCTCCTTTGAGAGTGTCCTTGTCCATGTCGGCGAGTTCGTCTTTGGTATAGGTGGGGAGGTCGTCTGCGGGTCGCTCTTCGCCGAGATCGCTGTTTGCCTGATTAAGTCGAGTTGCATCTATGTGCAATAGGAGACTTACCTAACGGTTTGGGTACCGAGTTTGCTCAGCTTGTCATTCCAATACCTTAGTCGTTTCTGGTTCTCTGCTAGGACCTTTTGGTTCTCTTCAAGCTTGTTACGCATTTCAATCTCGACACCACGGGTCTCGTTGAGTTCTGCATTCTTAATGTCGACCTCCTGCTTCAAAGCCGAAAGCTCCTCTTGCTTGGCTTCTAATGCCTAAATTCCGCAGCGTCAGTGGTGTTTCCTGCATGTAGGCATAGCACCCTCTGTAAACATACCTCTTGCGCTTCCTCTGCTTTACGTTTGGAACCAGACGCGTCAGTAGCTTGGACCTTGACTTCGCTGGTCAATTGCTCCAACTCCTCTGCTGCCGCAACAAGTTCATGTTCTGTTTCAGAGAACGTCTTTTGGTGCTTGATCTGCTGTTTCTCAGCCTTGGATTTGGCGATTTCTGCGTTGGAGATCTCATCGGTCAAAGTCTCTATTTGCTCTTTCAGGCCATCAACCTTTGCTTTCTGTCCTCGGAGCCGTACTCCACCAACTTCCATTATTTTGTCTTGAAGCTCTTTGATTTCGTTTTCCAGACCTGCTGTCTCTGCATGCAAATTTTCGACCGAGTTCTCCAGCTGCGAAATCTGCTTTACTAGTGTCGCTATCCGAGCGTTGTCAGATTTAGAGGGTTGTTGTGCAGAAGTTAGCTCTTCGACCCGTCGTTGAGCGTCCATAAGATTGCGTGCCATACTGTCAATCTCCAAGCAAGCCTTTTGCATTGCTGTCTCCAGTTGTGGTATTTGGCTATTCAGCTCCTTGAAAGTCACCTCCAGCTCTCGTTGTCGCTCTTGGAAGTTCCGAAATTGTTGCTCCAAGTCGTCACGGTCGACCTCTAATTTTGACACTTGCTCTTTTGAAGATTCAGCAACTAGTTTTGAGGACATGCCGCCTCTTGCTACACGAGTGCCTCCACCGCTCATGGTGCCCGACACGTCGATTAATTGCCCGTCGAGTGTAACGACTCTCCATCTTCGAACGCCGTAGGCAATGCGGTTCGCTTGCTCTAGATCTTTCGCAACAAGCGTATTTTGCAAGACGCTGAAGAAAGCAGGCCGATATGAATCGTGTTTCGCCTTCACCAGGTCGAACAACCGTGGCACTTTCTCAGGAGTGTCTATGGAGGACAAATCTCTACGAACAAGGCGGTCTAGGAGAATTATGTTCGCTCGCCCAAGGTTATTCTTGCGCAAGTAGTCGATACACTGCTGACCGACTTCGACAGAATCGACCACGAGGTTCTCCAAAGAAGGGCATGCGGTCGAAATAGCCACGTCATATTTCTGATCGATGGTTCCAAGATTGCCTAGTCGTCCGTGGAACCCTTCGATTCGACCTGACTCCTTCAATCGCGTTAGCCCATCAAGTACATTTCCTTGGGTCTGTGTGCTGGATAAGCTGGCTCTTGCTTCATCGGCTCTTTGGCGGGCTCCAGACAATTGCGATCGCATCTCTGGTTCTTTCTGTGTCAATTTGGCCAGTTCAAACTGTACTTTGCTCGCTTCTTTTTCTATCTCAGTCTTTCGACCCTTCATGTCTTTGACTTCCAACTCCTTTGTCTGGCGGCTTTCCTCCATGGTCTTCATCTTTTCTCGAATTTCTTCCAGAGCAGTAGTTCCTGCAGAAGCTCGTTCTCTAAGGATGTCAAGCTCGCTCTGCGTTACCGCGAGAGTCGATTGCTTTTCGTTGATCTTCAAATTCCAAGGTTCTAAGGCTTTCTGCTTGACAACTATTAGGTCAGAGAATGCCTGCGTCTTTCCCTTCAAGCCATCCCGAATCGTGCTCAATTCTCTTTCTTCGACGTGTAGATCCTTTTCTAGGGCAGCGATTTCGCGAGTATTGCGCTCAACGTCATCCGAGTGCTTTTGGACTAGACCTCCAGCCTCGGAACCAGAGAGCCGGCTGGTGTGCAGTGCCTTTTCTAGCTTGCTATGCTTGCTTCTAAGGAACTTCTTCTTCTCCTCAAATTTGACACTCTCCTTGTCAAACCTCGCCATTTCCTTGATTACGGCTTGAGTGGCCTTCTGCAATCCTTCGCACTCTTTCGTTGCACGCTTGTATTCCTTCTCTAAATTCTTAATACCGTCTTCATTTCCTTGATGCTTCTCAAGCTCTGCGTTCAGCTGCCCCTGCATCTGCCCTATAGCTTCCTCAGTCACCTTCAGGTTGTCTCCACATTCATCAATGTAGATCTGGTATAACGCTGATTGTTTGGAAGCCAGCTCGTTTTCGTCCTTGATGAATGCCAAAGCTTTATTTTTCTTGTCTTCAAGACCATTTTTCTCTTTCTCTACATGTTGGACCCGGGCGCTTTTCTCGGTGCAGACTTCATTCAAGGTGTCGACCTCTGCAGCGGAGCCCTCAATCGGAGTCTTGTATTTTGAGGTCCCAATTATATCTTCAAGATATTCAAGCAAACCATCGTCGTGTTCGCTGGCCGCCTTTGGCTTCATCTGGGCGATGGACTCAACCTCGCCCTGTAGGATTAGAAATCGCTTGTGGTCAAGGTCAACGCCACGTTCTTTCAATAGTGTGGTAACTGTGGTAAAGTTGGATTCTCGACTATTGATGTAATATTTGCTGGCGTTGTTTTTGAAGGCTCTTCGAGATATGATCAAGGTAGAGTCCGCAATAATTTCGTGCTTTCCATTGGGCTACTTCTGTTAGCCTGGGTAGCCAATTGTCATGATAGCACCACATACAAGATCCATGACCTCCTCGAAATGCACTTCAACCTCACAAAAGTCCAAGTTCGGAAATGCTGCGGAATTGTGTATTAGGGCAGAAATCTTGCCTTGCCTCATTTTACTTGCACGAAAGCCGAAAACAAATAATAGGGAATCAATGACGTTCGACTTCCCAGACCCATTGGGACCAACTACCGACGAGAATGACGCATGGAAAGGCCCAACTTCTTGTCTCCCCGCATAGCTCTTGAAATTTGTAAGTACTAGGTACATTATGACCGTTCTTGCTCTAGGACCCGTATTTTCCTGAATAGGAGGTTCTGCGAAGGCTCTTGACCTTATAACAATGTCCATGGGCTTCTCTAGTAACGTGTCCATGGGCTTGACCGGAACAAAATCTTTCTGAGCCTTCACCGGTGCCGTTTGCTCGTTGATAGTTGCATCCGTGATATCTGCCAGTGGAGTGCCGTGTAATTGGGACGCCTCGGGCGTTGTTGAGGGCTTTGGGGTTGGTAATAACGGAGGACAATCCATCGAGACAGAACCTCGGCTATTCTTGGGTGGTGCGGTGTTTTTTCGTTTTTTTGGAGATACCGTTTTTGAAGGGGATGTTGGCTCTGGAGGCATGGTCTGTTCGGGATCAAAAATCTGTGATGTTTCAATCTCTTCTGTTTTCCGTGTCGCCCGTCTACGCGCAGCAGTACGTGGCGTTGAGGGGATATCTGTAGTCTTTCGCCGGGTCTGGCGTCTTGGACTGCGCTGCGGAGCTGGCGTGAAGCCCTCATCACTATCATCCTCGTTCGCTGGCGGGGCATTGAGCACCTCGTCATCCGAATCCTCAACAATAACCTTTTTCCGAGTAGCCACCCTTCGAGATGGTCGCGTAGGAGAAATGGTAGCCATTATCCTTCCTGATAGCGATCGGGTGATGGTTGCTGTATTCCAAGTCGCGATTGTTTACCTTCTGACTGTTTACCTTACTGTATCACCCAGCCTTACCCGTTTTAGCGCCGGACTTAGATATTATATATTCTAGACGACGGCAGCAACACACTTGAGTGACGCGCTTGCAAATTTACAAGACGGCCACGACCGCCGTTGTCCAAAACTTCGTTACCCTATGAGCCGTGGCTCTTATGGACGACTACGAGGATTCCGACGCGAGTTTTCAAGCTGTCTTCAGCTACAAACCCGATATCGCGTTTGACCAGCATACGATTGACAAGATATTGCAACACCGTGGAGAATTAGAGAATGAGCTTTTTGTAGACCGACTGTTGAAAGCCCTGGGCATCGAAAAAGGTGAGCTGATCAATATTCCGAGGAATTGGCCCATATCTTCCCCCATAGCTGATACTCTCTCTGTAGCATCGAAGCAGTATCCACCACGTTCACACGATGGCCTTAAGAACCTTCACCACCTAATAATATCGAGCGCTTCTCCCGATCATCACAAGCAGTCCTTGTTATACTACATTTTGAAAGACATCTTCCATACCAAAGAACCTGCTGAAGCGTTCTCAAACGCTATCTATTTGCCTGAGAAATATAGAATATTCATCGACGGTGTTTGGTGTCTGGATAAGAAGGAGTTTGAAGTAACTAGGAGACTCCAAAAATCTCTAGCTGATCATCACTGACATTAAATCGTCGAAGAGTGCATTAAATTATCTTACCGAACCTGCGCTTATACCAACATTCCCCGAAGAAATTCTATACACGCTGTGCCGGCATGCATCCGAAAATGATGTTACTCTCCCTCTGGCGTATTTTCATACTGTATCACCATGCATCACATCCAGCAAGGTTCTCGAGGAGTTATTTTCGATCATGTGCCGGTCAAGTGTGACGGAAGCCTTCTATTTCTCGCGTGCCCGAGGAAACTCGAGCCACCGTTTTTTGTTCGAGAAACTCTTGAATTTTGTTCTAGCCAACTCAGCTGGAGCAATCAGGGCTACCAGAAGCGTAGAACTGATAAACCTTCCTCTAGACGAAGAGGAAGAGGCCTGTTTCGAGGAGTACCTCAAAGACGGCAATGGGAGAACGCTATTTGGAGCCAACGATACTCTCGTCATGAGAGCATTGGTTACAGGGAGATCAAATGCAATAATGGAGTACGGGAAGAACATGAGTGGCCGCAAAATTGACGGAGTAAATTGGGCGACCCTAAGGGATAGTGTACAGCGAAGCTCAAGGTTGAAGGACACTTCGATGGCTACTTTCACGTCATAGGCCTGATAGATGTTAGCTTGTTGGCTTCAACGACAGAATTTGTTCGCGCTGGCTGATATACGAGGAAGCGAACTAATTCTATAGGAGTGCTTGTAATGGCATGTTGATTTTGAATATACCCCATAGAGCATTGTAATGGCTAGATATCGTGCCTAAGAGCTGTAACGGAATAAAAATGTGACAAAACATAACAAAGAGAACCTTCGCATATCTTAGGTAAACTAGATCTTGTGATGTGACTTGACATTTGACCAAGCGGTCCCTCTTCGTTACCGAACGGTGATCAACTCTACAGGACGCCATTTCAATAATCACCGTTCTTCCGTCGCATCGTATCGAACTGCTAAAGCATCGATCTCTTGAATCTTGCATTTTGCGCGAATTCCCCAGTGCCAGATGGCTGTTTGCCGGTTCTTCTTGCGAGGAAATTGCAGATATGGAGGTGGGTCCTGATCTCATGCTCTTGTCAATACTGAAGATTGAAGCTAAGATACGAAACAGATCGATGCAGAGATGAGCACCCAGGGAAGACCAACAATCCTGTCATGACAAGGAACCCTTTTGCGCCTCTCCAGAATAATGCCCTCAACAATAGGGGAAACAGCCCGTATCAGAGTGAGTAAATTCAGTTGAATGTGCGACGAATTCCGGGTTGTCATAAGTCTCGTGCATTTTCGCTTCATTCAATGTCCAGTCTGGTCACGATATTCAATTATGATACATATAGATAATTCGTACTGTTCTACTGAGGTCTATCATCTGACAGTCCTGCAGGCTCATCCTCAAATCGAGGCAGTGGAGATATACCGTATAGTGACCGCATATGATTGATTTTATGATGCACCTAACCTTTCTCTAAAGGTACAAGCTTGACAAGAACACCATAATCACTGATCTGTCCAAGGAACGCCCTCAATGGATTCTCTCTGCCTTTGGTCCTGGAAAAGATACACCTCTACAGCTATTCGGCGGCTATCCTCGGGAGCAGAGCTTTGAAGAAATACGTTTGTATCATTATCAACTGGCAACTTCGGGCAATGGACAGCAAGCCGTCCAAGATGTCCAGAATCTCTTGAACAACGCCGAGCAGCAGATGCAGACAGCTTTGAACGATGTTGATGGGGCAATTAAGTATATCATAGATGGGGAGAAACAGCATCCCAATCGCATAGATACCTGCGCGGCGAAAGGGGGCGCTATTACGCAGATGCAAAGCACAAGTGGGTTCCAGCAACCTACCTCGACATTTGGCCAGCCCTCTACTTTCGGACACCCTTCGATAATCTCCACGTCCTCTCAGCCGGCGTCTTCTACCTTTGATAGACCGGCGGCTACTTTCGGCCAACCATCTGCGCCTGATTCTGCTTTCGGTCAACCTTCATCTTTAGTGCAGCAACCGTCGACTTTCGGTCAGCCGTCGGGCTTTGGCCAACAATCACAATTGGGCCGCCCATCAACCAGCTTTGGTCAGCCTACCTCGACCTTCGGGCAACCCTCGTCATCAACTCCGGCCTTTGGTCAGCCTGCTGCGCCATCGGTTTTTGGTCAGAACCAGCAGCAGCCGTCTGCCTTTGATGTACCCCCAGCGCTAGGTACCAATCAGCAAAACTCAGCATTTTCTCAGCCGGCGAATCCTTTCGGTGCACCATCGGCACTTCCCCAACAAGGTGTGTTCGGTCAGCCGTCTTTACCAGCAGCTCCAAATCCTTTTGCGCAAGCACCAGCTGCTCCGAGTAGTTGGGGACAGCCCACATCAACATCTGCACCACCGCCAGGCTCTTCTTTTGGACAGCCTGCTACAGTCCAGCCCAGCCCCTTTAGACAGGCACCAACCAGCCAAAGCGCTGATCCAACCACAAATACCACGTTCGGAAACCCAAACTCCACATCTGCCTCCAGTGGCTCGCAGAACCACGCTCAGCGGAATGCGCAGGGCAAGCTCGTAGCTTGGAAAGGTAAGCCTGTAACCTATGTCAACGATGAGCCATGCTTCAAGAGGAATGATGGGGCTCTTGAAAAGGTCTGGTTTCCAGATGGACCCCCCCCTTTCAAGAAGGACCCAGGGTTACCAGACGAGGCTTATGATGAGGCTACGGCAGAGACTTATATATATATGAAAGAGCATGGGCTTTTCAAGGGAGGAATCATGCCCGAGTTGCCCCCCAAAAGGGAATGGGTGCATTGGGATTTTTGAAATTTGAAAGGATTGAAGATTACGCATATCTGGACCATAGGTATACCAAGGTGTAAGGTATTTAGTATGTGAGATCTGGCGCAAGGCGTTCAATGCTTTTTGCGAATTGACAAGTCTTCTAGGCAGGCTAATCGTTTTGTTATTTTGCTCTGTGATATCAAAGATCCATTCCCAGTTCTCAATGCAACCTCCATTGATCTCTGCGTAGTTTTGCGACTTGATCGTGTAAGCCTTTAGGCCGCGATTGTAACCTCCACTTCAACCCCAGCCTCGATGTTGATGATGATCTGCTTAACGACCTCGGTCGGCGCATTGAGACTACCTCGTGAAATCGATGATTAGCCACCACCATGTATAATCTGTCTAACCAGCCAGTCTGTAATTCTCCGGTTCCTCCTGATAATCGGACAAGCACACCCTCTACCCCTGGAAAAAGGAATCCACTCACTCAATCAACCTCTTATGAATCCTCATCTCAAATGTATCCCATGTCTTGCTCCCCTCTCCACACGGCGTCTTCCGCGTTGTAACCTTCAAGGATTTGGTCGGCAAGCGTACGGGTCCCTTCACGCGTAGATCCTTGGATTTGGCGCGCTCGATCAGTTCTTGGCAGACTTTTTCGAGGGACTGGATCTTGCGCGAGGTGAGGGTAATTCGGATCTTGTGGATTTTCTGGGGGGGCGTGTTAGTCAGTGGTGGAGGAAGGGGGAGACTCGAACGGAGAGGGGAGATGTACTGGGCCTTCGCCGAAATCCTTCTCTGGCTTCTGGTAGGACATTTTTGAGGGTTGGGTGAGGGTGATTGGGTCAGGTAGCGGATTGTGAATGCCAAGTCAAGACCTGAACAGCTGGGTTCGGTAAGGTGATGAAAGGCTTATTGTGAGAGTTGAGTCCGTGGGGGTAAATGGAGGGATGTCATGTTGTGCGTCTGCAAGTCTTGGCACTCGCTTATCGTAATCCCTGTAATTTATACGCTTTAATACGATCTGTTTGCTGCATTCGCCGTCATGACTCAGTGCAGTTGTTGAAATGTGAATTTAATGAAGTTGTTTTGCTCTATTAACTGAGGAAAGCTCCTGGTGCCTATTTCACTGCTCTTCTACAGGAAATTTCGCTTGGCCTCATTCACAGTTTCCTACATCTTCAGCATGGCGTTACCACCCTTCGCGCTCTTTCCACCAGTAAATCTAAGAAAGGAGGTGCTACCAGATGAATGGGAACATTGCCTGGATTCGTGGATCTTGCTCGCGCACGGAAACCTCCTATTGTCTCCTGAAGCATTCTCTGTGAAAGTTTCGAAAGATCAATCGCTCGTTGGTTTTCTTGTCTCATATGTTAAAGAAACCACTGCTTCATTTCATGAGCGCGCAAAGGCCAGTCCGAGAATGAGGACTTTAAGGCGAGATTGCTTTCTTCTCACCCATAGGATTTTATCCGAAGTGAAGCCTATTCCATCGGCGCTGATAGAATGGACGTATTGGGCAGATCTTAGTACTCTATATGCCAAGAGTACAAATCTGAAGAGCCTTTTTAAGCTTACATGGGATCAAGAAAACCTAGACGACAGCCTTTCTATGCAGAGGAGCAAGACATCTCTCGTTCAGCTTCTCGAAGCACACAACCAGATTTCTCATAATCCTCCATCAGAATTGGACGAGACTCTCCGGCGGACAGGAGCATTGCTGAGAATGTGCTATCAGTATGGGCAATTCCTGATGCTCGGAACAGACTTGATAGATTCATTGTCTGCAACCTGTCAGAAAGGTTCTGCTGACGTGCAAAAAAAGATGGTAGCCATAACATATCTCAGCACGAACAATTTGATAGAGCCCAGCCGACCAAAGGTTTCCACGCTACTGGACCAGTTGTACAACCTCACTTCCAACTCAAACTCTGACTCATTACTTGTAGGGCTTTGTTCAAAAACGTCTTTTCTCCAGAAGATGCGTGACCGGCTTTCGGGCCCAGAAGCTGAAAGGGCAAAGCCACTGATGCAGAAACTGAGTATATTCGAGTGTACTAAGAACCGGTCAAGAAGACCAAAGAACCTTATCTCAAGGAAGATCAATAAGGGTAAAGGCAAGGCCCGCGATGAATATGGTGACGGTGCACTGGGCGATATACACGTACACAAAGTGAGCCTAGTGACCCAAATCCAAGATCTCTTTCCGGATCTTGGTTCGGGATTCATAGTCAAGCTACTGGACGAGTATCATGATGACACCGAAAGAGTGACTGCACACCTACTGGAAGATTCTCTACCAGCTCACCTCCGGAACATAGATAGAACGGAGCAGATATCTCATTTTCCAACCACGAACTCCTTAAATACAGTCGCCAACCCCGCTGCTCGTAGCACGCCTCCTCTCCCTCCAGTCCGGCGGAACATTTTCGACAACGATGCCTTCGACCGGCTCGCCATATCACCATCCTCCATACGTCCCGGCCACAAGGACCCCTCCCAAACCGCTGACGCTGTTCTCTCAACCAACTCTTCCCGCCCCTCTAAAGCCGCGATTCTGTCCGCTCTTGCTGCCTTCGACTCTGACGATGATGAACGCGATGACACCTACGACATTGAAGACGTCGGTGGAACCGTTGATAATGCAATGCCAGGCAGTGACGAAGTCGATGCAGATCTTAGCGACAACAACGAAGAAGCGCTGTTTTCTGCTTGGAGAATGTCGCCGGAGGTATTCAACAGAGACGCAAACACGCGGAGAGGGAAAGCTCGCGCAGCACTAAAAAGCGGGACAGCCATGACGGACGAAGCCATCGAAGGCTGGGCTGTAATGATTGGTCGGGATCCACGCAGATTGCGAAGGCTAGAAGCTAAATTTGCGTCGTTCAGTGGCGCTCAGAGAGAGTTGGCGCCAACAGCGTACCGTGGAAGCCCAGGTGGTTCTGCCACGGAAGATTCGGATGGCATAGGAATGGCAGATCGAGGAGGGAGAGGCGGAAGAGGAGGATCCAGAGGAAGAGGAAATGGTAGAGGACGAGGAGACGTTGCCGGCGCCACGGATGACAGGAGCACGCAGGTAGCGAAGCACGGCAAACATGCACAGAAGGGGAGCAGAGCGAATCATAACCGACGGGATCAGAGGGCGAGGAAGATGGCCAGGGGTGGCTTTGCAGGATGATGCCCGGTTGGTAAAGTAGTAGCGCCAGCATCTTTTATGATGAGAGGATCACTTCAGCATTCTCCATGGAGAATTAGTCTAATACGAACCTCTGAGTTTCAATTTGGTTTTATCCTACGAGTATGCTAAGAATATATATGTAAACTCAGAAGAGGCAGGGTGAGTGAGGAATTGGGCACAATGTCCCCCGAGGCTAGGGTTAGGGCTTGAGTGCTAGCCTGTCGCCAGACCATCCGACCCTTCCATATCCAATAATCTTTTCACTCTTCATCATTCATCGAGGAAAATCCACATTGGTCCACACTCGCTTCCAAAATGGCCACAGGCCACCTGAGTAACGACACGGTATGATCCAGTCCCTACTAATTTCTCACCCATTTCCCAAGCTAATATAACCCCAGTTCTTCACCCAACTCACCTCCCTTCTCTCCTCCCACCAAGCCTCCAACCACGGCTCTGTCTATCTCACCCAAAAACGCCTCTCCCATTCCTCCCCTACCTCCACACCATCCTCCGGCCCACTTGCAGATCTCCACCCTACCTCCCCCCTGCCCGTTCTCATCCGCGCCACAAATGGCAAGTCAAAAGAGCATCGGCTGAAGGGTGAAAAGATCAAGTTGTCCACGGTGGTGGAGGCGGATAAGCTGGATGGGTTCTTTGCGAGGTATTCAGAGTGCTTGAAGGGGGGCATGGGGGGTCTGAGGAAGAGAGACCGGAGTGGGAGGAAGCAGAAGGATAAGGCGAAGAAGAGGAAGGGGAAGGAGGGAGCGGGGGAGAAGAAGCGGTAGAGCTTGGCAGTGGCTACAATTTGTGGCGCTCGGGGTTCTAGAAAATCCTGGAACACCTTTGGGTTGCAACACAAGGTAGGTCCGGGTTTCCTCGCGATTCAGGCTGCTCATTGATCATGTCCTAGGCCAGTATACGAGAATATCTACGATTCTCCATCACAACAAGAAATTTGCATTTGGCTTCTTCCTCTGGCAGATACATCTTCCTTACCGATTCGCCTAGATGTCTTCTGCAGGAAACCCAACCCAACCCGCAAGCCCTCAGGTGTGTGATGGTGGCTTGCCATTTCTGCGAAGATGAGCTTCCGCAATTATCCATTGGTCATCTTGTCCGAAGACGTCGGCGCAACAGCACACGGCCTAAGAGGGGCAGTCATTGTCCGTAGGATGGGCTACCGGCATCAACAGCATTTTCGGAGAAATTTCTTCGACCAACGCTTCGTCGCGCCAATCGCTGGGGACATGTACTGGACTGTTTCTTGTTGGTGGTGCTTGTGCTTTGGGAATGCTATCCAGGGAGTAGGATGGATACCTACTTTAATAGACATAGAGACATGCGCCAGAGAGCCTCAAGGGTCGGCATGAATATTGCTAGTCAAGGAGACCAAGATCTAGTACGAATATTATTTTGACGTTAGATAACACTGTTAGATAGGACGGCTTTTAGAGCTCTCCATATGGCGCAAACTCGGCTGCTCTCCACAGATGCCAAGTAGAGGTGATATGACAACGGAAACATGATGCTCAGAAGTTTTTTGGGAAGTAATAGAATGTTCTATCCTTGGTTCTGAAGAACAAGCTCTGGAAAATATTCCGACTATTTACAAAGATGCTGGTATGCTGGACAATGTACCATAACTGCAGCATAGCTGCCAGTTCTACCCTCGGTAAACAGAAGCTTTCGAGCTTGTCACGATAGGCACCATCTTCTTGGAGTTTCTACTATGTAGATGAGTTCGTTACGCTTTCTTCAGTTCGATATCTGAGCCGAAAACCTCGCGTTAGTCATCCAAATTCGAGTTCGAAGGGAGGGATGATTTACTTGGATCTTTTAAGATTGCCCCATGCTCTGCAGGCATCAGCGCACCCTTTGGCGGCTGGTTCTTAGACTTAAAGTCATCGCATATGTCTTCCATCTTGACCCATTCGACCCCTTCTTTGGTATTGAGATACTCGATTAATCTGGATTTAAAACGAAGATCAGCACCTTCGATGTCCTTCCTACCTGTATCTTTATTGCCGATATAAGAGAAGAATATGACTAACCTCTCAAGCATGAAGATTACATGCGGATGCCCGCTCACATCCGGATGAATCGTCACCGGAAAGCAGAAGTCATCATACTCCCGGTAGAAATAATCAAAATGATCTCTCCACAATTCCTCGACATCCCTTGGGTTCACCCATCCATGACTGTTGGGCGCTTTCTTGATGAACATCATGGGTGGCAGATCGTCAAGGTACCAGTTGGCTGGGATCTCAACAAGACCGGTATGAGGGCCGGCAACTAGGGGCTTCATCCAATGAGAGGGATGTTTGCTATAGTCGATGGGCGTCCAGGAGTCGCCGGTGCGAAGCCAGTATGGGATGCAGTCGTGGTGGGAAAAGCTATGGTCTTTGAGGTAGGAGTTAGTCATGCTGTTACTCAGGCAGAAGCATGGAGAAATCTAGGACTGGCTGACCATATTCCACGCCGTACTTGAGCATCAACTCCGCACCTTCTTGCGAGGCTTCCCACCAAGGTGCTACTGAACCACGAGGTGGCTTGCCGCAGAACTCCGTCAGTTGCTTGTATGTCTTGTCGAGGATCGCATGCTGTTGTTCTAAATTCATCTTCACAGGGTTTTCGTGCGAGTAGCCGTGGAGTCCTCTAGAATCGCTGGCGTTAGCAAATGGTCCTCATCTGGAGACGCCCGTAGAAAGGGTTCTTTACATCTCATGGCCCGCATCCCTTATCATAGCACATTCTTCCGGGAATGTTTCGAGCGAGTGCCCCGGAATGAACCATGTAGTCTTGATGTTGTATTTATCGAATAGCTTCAGTAGCCTGCGTACTCCAATAGTACCGGCGAAGAGGCCTAGCCTTCAATTGAGTAAGAAACTCCTATTATCCACCATAGGCTTTCACAGACCTCTCGAGATATCACTTGTAGAATCCTCCCCACCATACGAGCCGAGCCAGCCTGCAACGGCATCGATATCGACGGATATGCAACAGAGAGCGCCTGGAGGTTGTTAGTCACTGTTTGCGGCTTGCATGACCGGAAGGCTTACGTTTCTTGCCCATTTTCGCAGAAGGAAGTGGTATGCTGGGACGATTGAAGCAAAAGCTGGGTGAGGAGACTCCATCGCGGACGAGGGGGGGTTGTTATCAACCAGTGACGAATGGTGGGGTAAGATAGAGTAGATAATGAGCTCTGGGCCCAACCTGGAGGCTAAGAGGGAACTTGTTAACCACTACGCGAGGCCGGCCCCCGTATCGCTAAATCTACAGTAGCGTGAGTAGGTACATACACCGTACTCCCTTCTCTTACTTTCATTACCTTGGTCACTCAGTATATTCACCAAGCCAATATCTGATATGACAATGGCACCTAGGATGAGCATTGAAGCGATCAGGACTATATCAAAGCAGACAATATGGACTGAATTGAACATCACGCAATATGATATCGTACAAACAACTGCTTCGGAAGTACAACAAAGTCTCAAGGCATACAAACAGATTGACGATTCTTGAAACCTCTAGCCTCAGCTTTTTAAACCACAAGATCCTTTCTTTGTTCTCGGCCGCTTTTAAATAGAATATGGAATTCCTTAGACCAATGCGGAATGCCGCTGCCGGCTTCTCTGTTTTCCCTCTTGTGCATATAATCGAACTCGGTATTACATCTTTCATACGCGCAAACATCTCTTAACATTACGTGATGGCAGATCTACCATGCACGGATCCGTCTACTTCGCAATTTGGCGCGCAGTAATTCGGAAGATGAACAAGGGAGCTGATGACAGAAAGTAAGGACATAGTGGTAGTGTATGATAACACGTAGGGCGGGTCTAAAGAACCTCGCAGAGCGAT
>JAABUL010000676.1_pt1 | contig 71647 bp, 73 predicted proteins | sample 5559151 | NCBI WGS metagenome assembly JAABUL01 (sample SAMN10711876, study PRJNA513368) | rock metagenome | isolation source: Antarctica rocks | place: Antarctica: Victoria Land, Pudding Butte sud | reverse complement strand
GGGGTTTGATTAGGGGGAGGATGCTCTGTTGGTGGTGTTGGGGGAGGGGGAGGAGGTGGAGGGGCAACGGGAGAGGAATGAGGGGAGAGGAGAGGGTGGATTGGAAAAGGGATGTGGTGGTGGTGAGGTGGGTAGGGGAATGGCACGAGGTATTGCGCTATCTGGCATGGTCAGATGATGAGTGTTAGATTAGTGTAGTATAACTCTTGCTATGAGAACGATCACAGTCCTCACGTCAGTCCCAGCTGAGGAGGTGTTAGGCGATAGAAGTGGCAGTTCCGGACAGCAGCGCAAAAAGTGTTAGTTAGTCTTCGATGAGAAATTCGAGAACGGTATTTTCCTTCTCGTACAGTGGTGATTTTTGAAACGGGCCGGGAGTCGGTCTTTCACGTGATCTGTCTCATATAATCTAAAAACTCGTTAGTAGTCGCGACGATAGAGCTACGGCTCCAAAGACTCGACGGCGTGTCGATTAGGCCCTAGACATACATACTAATAGGTCTATAGGTCTAATATCTAGCAGAAACGAGGCCTTGCTGTGCTCGGCCGACCTTCCCCTTTCGAACTGGGCCCATTCCAAACATCACCACTGTACTGCATACCGTACACTAAGAGGGTGAGTGGTCGTATGCTATGTTTGCGGAATAACTGAGTCGTCGAGTGAGGCGTTTCGCTGCGGTCGTCCGCCCCGCCCCCTATGTATGCATGTACGCTCTTTCCTCTACAACGGAACACATGTAGGTCTTCTGATCTGCTTGACTTTCGTACATCTGATCTTCCATTGACACCAATCCTTCGTGGCAAACTTTTCATCGACACAATCAACACCGCTCCCGGTCGCTACCCGTATCGGCAGACTTAGACACTCCATCCCAACGACCATCTCGACCGTGACGGCGTGAACACGTCGATCTTCGCAGATATGGAGGTTCTTCCGGTGGAGATGCTAGATCTCATCCTCGATCGCTGCGAGCACGCATCTCTCAAGAGACTCCGGTTCGTCAACAAAGAATTTCACGATATTCCCACACCGAAAGTCTTTGAGCACGTTTACATGGCTATGTTTGATGAACACCTGGAGCATTTACGTCTAATTTCGCAGTCTGTGCTAGCCAAGCATGTATGTCTGCGTTCCCAAGATACTATCAACCACGCGATGTCGTGTAGCTCGATTGACGTCCCGAGACACTTGCTAACTCCTTTATCCATAGGTCAAAACGTTCACATTTTATACTGAACTGATACCGACCTTCGTTGTGGGCACGAACTTCGAGCAATCAAAGTGGGAGGGCATCATCGATTTTCGGGACGACATAATGATTGACGAGATGACCGTTCCCACAATATACAGGACGTATAGCGGCTCGGTGTCTTCGTTGCGAGATTGCTTCCACGAGAATCTTCGTCCACACCACTTCAGCCAGTGGCACCGCGATGCCGGTTGGCGGGAATTTTGCGACTTGCGCCAGCAGCAGTTGGCCTGGACTCAAGAGCAGACCAGCATCGGTTTCAAGGATTACTTTGCGATGCTTCCCAACGTGACCGAAGCAAACTTCATGCCTTCGACTGACCAGTACCTCCAGTCAAACAAGTCACCTGCGTGGAAGAAACTACGAGAGCGTATGCTGGTTGGGCCGTCAGATTGGATGGACGAACCTCTCGACTCCAGTGTTAACGGTCATGAGCTTTCTGGTGTAGCATGTCTCTCGTTTCTTGAGGCGATAGGATCCCGCGCTTCCTTACCGGGCGTCAAGCAGATAACCAAGCTGGACGTTTGGTCGTTGCATGATGGCCCGCTGCAGGACCTTATGAACTCCGACGACGGAACGGAGCTGACATATATCCAACGAGGCTGGGACACAAGATATCAAAAACTTCAGGAAGGCTTTCGACCTCTCACCGAGCTCACGTTCAACGTTCACCACGAGTATTATGTGAAAGAAGACCTCAGCCAGCAGAAGGTGGTCGAACTCATGGGTCTGCTTCATGCCGCGAAGCGACTGAAGAAAGCTCACGTGGTGTACACCAACAAAGATGAATTCGACATGCACCTGGACCCGTTCGAATCGTCCCTGGCCAGGGCACCACCAAGTTGGCCTGCAATCGAGCACCTCACGATGTCGACGCACAACATGACGCATCCGCACTTCGTGAACATGCTCCGCTGCTACGCGCCTACTCTACGTTCCATTAAGCTCGATACCATGATGGTCGGCGACCTCGAGCCGTTTATCGCGGAGCTGCCTAGAGTCTTGAAGAAGCTGGAAACCGTGCATTTACAAGGTATATACTATCGGTGTCCCCACTGCAAGCGACTTCATTGCCAGTTCGGGAGGGAATACGGCTTCGGAACACTGGAAGGCTGGGCGGTGAAGGCATATATCCTGGGGAAGCAGACCGCGTTGCCGGATTTGGCGCCTCGAAAGGCCTGCAGAGAGTGGCGCTTCGCGAACCCAATTAGAGATGACGATTCGGACTCGGACTGATCCTGTGGCGTTGCATTAGGGTATAGATGGTGATTGCATGATGATCCGGGGGTACGAGGGTCGTCCAGTCCCAGGCAGAACTCTACCTTAGCCAATACAATGCGGTCCCGGCACGATGAGCTTTATTCTTACCGGCCGCGATAGAATGTACTGTCAGGTGCTTGTCGTAGTGGTGCAGCATTAGCATCGTTCAAAGGTCCGCAGAACCACTTGTGTCCTCCGTCGTTTGATCTGTAGATATATACACTCCCGCACATGTCCAGAGCAGGTGTGAGGTGAAGTCGGCGAAACCTCGGCATTTTTCTTTCCGAGTCGAAGGCGCCAACTTCACCTTCTTGAGCAGAGTACATCGAAAGCAACTTACAAGCCGATCAACCTTTGCACGATCAAGAGAACAACATGGCGAACGGGTATGTATATCTACTTCGAGGATATGCCCGCGCTGACAGTCCCTCCAGTTGGTCCCTCGTCATCAGCGTCGTCTTCATCGTCATCTTCTCCGGCGTCTCGTGGTTTGCCAGTCCGAAGGGGGAGAATCAGACGTACGTTCAACGCTATCGGCATATGCGCTACATTGTCCCTTCGCTCCGCACTCCCCCTGGAGCGGGAGTCAAGACAAAGTACAGCTGCTAATCTTGCAACAGCGTCTGGAGGTCAACACTCATACTATCTGCCTGGGCATGTTGGCTCATGTGGGGTGCGTACAACACCCATCTGAGAAAAAAAAGAGAAGGACATGTGCTAACTATACCAGCGATCACGTTTCTGGCTCAATGGCACCCTCTCATTTCGCCTGAGCGAAACGATCTACGGCCCGAGTATCAGAATGGGCCGGCGAAGGGCAATATGATGTTTTGAACGGCATAGGCGTGGAGTCTAGGAGTTGGGATGTTATCATGGACAAGAAATGCTGTGTATAGTACAAATGCCGAGCGGATGTCAGGCGAGTGTGAGTGGAGGCACATGGCCAGAGCATGGATCTGTGCAGATGTGGGCACGGAGCTTGTGTAATGTGCATGTGCCATTGCAGCTGCCTTACAGTCTACGTAGCTGAGTCCTGCTGTCAGATATCTTGCTCGTGTTATCCAAAGCCAGCACTCTCTGCGAGTCTCCTCCACACCTCAATCAGATCCTCCGTCTCTACCACCCCAGCGGCAGCCACTCCTCCACCCACACCGACCATGCGTAGTATACCCTGTATCACGGTTAGCTCGTACTTTCGAAACCAGTTTAAGTCTAGAGCTTAACTCACCCACCCAACCCCAGCCCTACACACCGCCCCCACAGCCGCCAAAATCGCCGCCCTCACATACCCACAATCCAGCAAAATCGCCAGTGCCGCGACGTTATTGATAATAACCGCCCAGCTGACCGCGCTCGCACTGCTTGGCAAATCGTACTTCCAGATCAACAACAGCAGCGGAAACAGCTTGGTAAAGCTCGACACCAGCAACGCCGTGCTGATCAAAGCGCGGTGCGGATAGTGCGGGATCAGCGAGGACAGCGGCCGTGGAAAGGGGGTGGACAGGAGCAGCTGTATGGGTAGGTGGAAGGAGAAGGTCTCGATAGCGCATAAAGCGAGGAAGAAGATGTATTGCAGGAGCAAAGGTTGGGTGGCGAGGAAGTTGCTGTGGTTGTCCGTGTTGATGGGGTTGGACATGGTGGTGTTGGTGGCGTTTTCAGAGCTGGAGAGGAAGGGCGGTGGGGGTGAGACGGGGAGAGGTGGGGATGAGGGGGTGGCTTTTTCGATTCGGGCCCAGGTTAGGTAGACGTCGAAGAGGAGGAGGAGGATACCCAGGCGGATGACGGAGGGCTGGGAGGGGTTAGGATTGCATTTCTTGTTGGATAGTATGGTATAAGGGAGGCATACGTTGAATTTGCCATCTTCGCGGCCGAGCAGGTTGAACAAGAGATGCCGGTAGACCTGTCATGAATGAGCATAATGCCTTACATACCCAACACAGAACGTCCAAAAGCCTGATCCCAGAGCTTCGGTACATCTTCCAGGTAATATTTACTTGTGGCTTGATCAAGACCAGATCGATGAACAGCACCACCAGATCATGCTCGACGTATTTATCCGCGAAGCTTTTACATCGTGGGCATTGAGTTAGACGGACGCCCTTGCCGAGAGCCTTGTCATCGGCTTTGCTGTATGTTGTGTACAGATTCTGGACCGGAAAGCGGCATCTACGAAGTATCAGCTATGGAGACTCTAGTCAGGTGAAGTCCAGTGTGCATACTCGATACATATCGGCATTTCATCTTAGTTGAAGAGGTTGTGGTGTTAGATGTCAAGGATGTTCTTGGAGAATACTCGGATTCGGATTCGCGCTAGCTGATTTCTTCTTCCTCCATCAACTCCAGTGGTATTAATTCTTGGTCCATCAATCAGGTGCTATGAAGTGTCTCGTGCGTAATATAGAAATCGGACTGCCGACACCCGACGCGAAAGGAAACAGATCCCAGCAATTCCGACGCCCAACAGACGTCTGGGACTTGCGAGTGCGAGTCCCATTCAGGTACTCTAAGTATCACCTGTTTCTGCCTCCCGTCTTCTGTCGACGAATTCCTACGCTTCATCCATTCCTAAGATATGACACTATCATATGAGCTGCTGGTCATCTTTCTCAGCAGATGCCTGCAGCGCACCATGTCACAAGCTGTACTGCATTCCATATGGTCATGCTGTCCTCCATCCACGCATATGCTCTCACGCGTGCTGCACGGCAAACTGCTTGCCACTTTCAGGCCTCCCGCTCAGTTCGCCGCAACCTCCCTATCCTTGCTGTACCAACCAAATCGTTGCGATGGAGAGCGCCGGCGAGCTTCTACAAAGCCTTGTACGAGAGTATAACAACATTCAAGAAGAGTTCAAGGTCAAGGAAACTGTCCTTGCGGCGACCAACGATGAACTTCTGGAGATGCAGGTGCAACACGAAGCACTTCTAGAGCGGCACGATCAAGAATCTAGAGAGGTGGATGAGTTGAATGCTCAACTACTCGTACGTTCCGCCTCGCGTTGCGAGAAGTACACGGCTAATTAAATTCTTCAGGCTCTGTTCGGGCGAGGCTCACCCAACGCCCTGAAACGTAGTGCAACACCTCCTTATCGCCTCGAGGACACCATTGCTGTACACCATCGGACTACTATCGAGTACGACCGCGCAGAAGGTAGTGTTCCCACGAGGCCGTTGGAGATCCCCAGTACTCCGATCACTAGAAATCGCCCACGCGACCCCTCAGAAGAGTCAATCATATACTCGGACAGCGACGTTGAGCCTACTGTACGCCGAACTCCAGGAGCCAGAAACGTCCACAAGCACTATCCGTTGCTTCACGCCGCTTTTGGCTCGGTCGTCCGCGTCAACAGGAAAGCTATGGCTATCTCATGCTTTCTCGGCGACTGCAGAGCCAACGCACATGGTCCAGTTCCGGCGTACTTCCAGGGCATACGAGGTCTGCAGAGCCACATTCGCCAGTCTCATCCAGGGCACGAGAATTTGAGCTTGCACCATGTGGCAAAGAAATGTACTAAAGTCGAGCTCAGTGCTGATGATGCTGTGCGGGTGGAGCATGGCCGGCCGCCGCGGACGGCGATTGATTTTGTATTCAAAGATGGTGGTCGGATCGAGGGGATACAGGCGAAGAACGCTCCGATGAACGAACGTGAGTTGGTGGGGTCGAAGCGGAGGAGAGTGCTGGAGGAGGGTGATGTCGATGACCAGTGGCCTTGAATTCATGAGTATGAAACACATTGTACTCGGAGTACTACCATGCTACTGATCTAGGAAAGTGGCAGATGTTTTCGGTGGATCTCAGTACTCCGAAGGCTACTATACTACCTTATTCCCAAACAGTTACTCGGTATGTACGACTCAGAGATCTTGCGCCAGTCGAGTACCTCTGAATGAGATGAAGAACAGTTCTCGTCAAGCCTTACAGATATCGTGCTACTGTACTATCACCACTTTGGCCAGCCGCCTACCTTACTGCTGTGAACGGGCAACACCATCGCGAGCTGACGTCTGCAGCCACACGCAAATTTCGTTCACATTACCTCTTGCACCCTCGCTGTGACACCTCGCTCCTCGATCCTCGTAAATGGCGCCGCGAACGCATACCTCTTTACACCAGCTCCGTAGTCTTTCCCTGGTATTCTCTCTGCATGCCAAGTTAACTACCATACAATTGCAAATGAGTTTCAAGGCAGCAGGCAACTCACCATGGTCCGGCGGGAAATTCTCCCTTCGATCCTCGTAGTAACTCCTCCTCAACTCCTCCCCATCCTTTTGCATGTGGTACGTGGCATAGACACTACTCCGCGCCTTGACTGTCTTGTTCGGCTTACTCCGATGCGCCAGATGGCTGCCGAACATCAAGAGGTCGCCAGATGCCAGCTCTACTGGCACCCATTCGTGCCCATCTTCCCACGCATTGCTGATCATCCCACCCTCTGCGAGCTCAACGTCCATACGATGGCTCCCAGGCACCACTTCAACGCATCCGTTTGCAATAGTCGCAGCGTCGACCGCCAGATTCGCAGTTGTGTGCTCGATCTGACCGATGTGGTCGTATGCAGGGGCGTCAAGATGAGCGCCGAAGCTGTTGCCACCAGCTAGCTTGTAGTTGATCTTGTCTTTGAACAATACCATTTCGTCCCCGGTCAGCTGGGCCAGAATGCCACAGAGTGCAGTGCCGTGCAATAGAGTGTTGAACCCCGAATGATAGTCGGCGAAGTTCTCAGTGCGCATGATTTGTCGCTCGCCAGTGGCGGTGATTTCATCGTAGGGCATCCATTTGCCCTGCTCACGAGGGAGTGCTCTGACCTCAGCGGTCCATTGTTGCAGGACGGCAGGCGAGATGAGGTTATGCTCTTCCGCTCGCAGAATGAGGTAGCCTTGAGTGTCAAAGTGTTTGATCTGAGCCGGGGTTAGCTGGACTGGAGTGGCCATTTTAGATGTGATCGTTTGGCGATATCGGGGAAGCTGCTGAATGTCTGCCTGGCGGTTGCGGTCGCTACTGGGTGTTCAGCTATCATGGTCGCGCGACACCGGTAGTGATTTATGTAGTATTCTACTGTACGTATCCTGTTTGTCGCCACTTGTTTGAGGGCTCGCAGCCTCGGAGAGAAGTGCGATGCGTGTTCGGGCAGCTCGCCGTACGCACGACGTCCGACCGCGCGAGTTGCCGCCTCTCGTATGTATCGAATCATCGATGAGATAGTCATCATGTCCCAGGTTGTGCTGATGGATTTAGTAATAATGCAGCCTTAGGGTGTAGAACCTGTGAATCTGAATGATGTTTATGAGAGAATCATTCCCTCTGATCGGTCCCAGAATTCCATTTACACACTCCCTACATCATTAATATAGCCAGGGAACAACCAGTGCACGAGATTCAACCCCCGAGATGGCAGTACTCTCGTCTGTGGAGGCGAATACCCGAGCTACTGTCAAGGAGCTTTTCAGCTTCCTCGAAGCTCAGGGCCAAGGAGATTACCTAGGCGAAGCAGTGTCTCAGCTTCAGCACTCCATCCAGACGGCTACATTAGCGGAGCAAGCCGGCGCCGATAATGAGACAATTATTGGCTCTTTGCTACACGATGTCGGCCGCTTCATCCCCGCTGCGGACAAGATGGCATCGATGTAAGTTCATGATCGGCTTCCGTACCACAACCAAGCTCCACAAGATGCTTCGAGGCCTCATAGACTCAAGCACAAGATTAAGACACTCGCTGACCCTTCCATAGGATTGCACCCGACGGCAGGTACCTTGGTAAAGGAAGCCACGAAATCCTAGGCGAAGGATATTTGAGGCAGCTGGGCTTTAGTGAAATGGTGTGCCAACTTGTTGGAGCGCATGTGATGGCGAAACGATGGCTATGCGCCACTGATCCCGGCTATCACGATGGGTTGAGCTGGAACAGCAAGAATACTTTGAAGTACCAGGAGAGCAATGGTCCGTATTTTGTCACGAAGCACATGCGCTAATCTTCAGCCAGGGCGGGCCGTTTAGTACGGCTGAGATGGAGGAGGCGAACAAAGATCCATGGATTCAGGAGAAGGTGGCGCTCCGAAGATGGGACGACCAGGCCAAAAACCCAAATATGAAGACCCCGCCGCTCGGTAACTTCGAGGAGATGACCGTTCGATCTCTTTCAAAGTCGCGAGCTCAGATAGAGTTGCACGGCCGAACGTACAATCTACCTACGAGGCCGACCGTCGCCGTCTGCGTCGATGGTTTCGACCCGGAGTACCTGGAGCATGGTATTACGGACGGTATCATCCCGAATATGGCAGCGATGGTGAAGGATGGATTTCATGCTCCGGCGCGGTGTGCGATGCCTTCATTCACCAACCCGGTCAGTCTGCTCGCTTGAGACGTCCGCGACACCTGCTAACGATTGCTCTTCACGCGCAAAAGAACAATGTCTCCATCATCACCGGCGTTCCCATCTCCAAGCACGGCATTGTTGGCAACTACTTCCTCGACCGCGAAACTAAAGAAGAAAAGGTGATTCTGGATGACTCGATGCTCATCGGCTCGACCATCCTTGAGCTAATGCCCAAACGCGGAGTAAGAGTTGCCGCAGTTACAGCTAAGGACAAGCTGAGGAAGATTCTTTCTCATGGTCTGGAGGGAGCGATCTGCTTCTCAACCGAGAAAGCGGGCAGCTGCACGCTCGAGGTAAACGGCATCACTAACGTTGAGTCGTGGGTTGGCCGACCACAACCGTCGCAGTACTCGGGCGACCTGTCGCTGTATGTCATGGACGCCGGCGTGAAGCTGCTGGAAGAGGATCGTGCGGATCTGTACTATCTCACGCTTTCGGACTTCATCCAGTACAAGCACGCTCCTGGCTCAAAATAATCGAATTCTTTCCTGACAGCGGTGGATCAACGCATTGGACGACTTGTTGAGCTTGGCGCCCAAGTTGCTGTGACAGGTAAGTCGGCGATGTTGTATATGGGGAGTCTTAAGCTGATGAGTTGTTCTAGGCGATCATGGCATGAGCGATAAAAGCAAACCCGACGGCACGCCGAACGTCCTCTTCCTCGAAGACGCACTGTCCGAGAAATGGGGTGCCGGTAAAGCTAGAGTGATTTGCCCAATCACCGACCCATTCGTTCGTCACCACGGTGCTCTTGGGTCGTTTGTCCGAGTGTATGCGAGTCGAGAAGACGACATCGACGACATGTTGCGTTTTTGTCAAAGCCTGCCGGAAGTTGAAGTGGCTCTAAATACCCAAGACGCTGCTGACAAGCTTGAGCTTGTGGCTGAACGTGAGGGAGATATTGTTGTCGTCTCTAAGAAGAACGCGGTCATTGGCAGTCGGAAGGAGGAGCATGACTTGTCGAATCTTCAGGAACATCGACTACGCTCCCACGGCGGCCTCTCAGAGAGTGATATCCCATTGCTCATGTCGAGACCACAAGCGAGGTCGGGCGAGTCCAACGGGCAGCAATGGCGCAACTTCGATATCTTTGATTTGCTGCTCAACCACTGAGGAGACTCTTTTTGATTGACCAGCGCTCACATAGGCGGCAAAGACTGATATTGCAGGTCCGGCTGGAAGTTATATGCATCTTGCGAGGACAGAAAATCGAAGTCTCCCATTGAGAATTGATCCAAACCGTCCCAACCCATAGATGTGTCGTATAGCCCGTTCTCGAAGGTCGGCTGCATGGTAACGTGGGCATTCGATGGCACAGGTCCTACTTCCGAGGTGCAGCATCTTCCGAGAAGCGTTTCCACACCTCGTGCGACGCTTACGAGGAGGTGACGAGGATGCATATCCGCTGTGACGTGTTTCAGAACCTCGACAAGCTCCCCGACGAGGGCGCGAATCTCGCTGGTGTCCACGCGGACTGACGTTGCGTACTTGGTCGAGACCTTCAGAACGAAGACTGTTGCAAAGGCGATCATCACATCGAAATATGTCGGAAGTCCGTTCAAGTACGACTGAATCTCGGGATCCGATACAACAGCGCGGAGAATGGCGGTTGCTGATAGAAGAGCCGAGTTGGCGAGCTCCTACACAATAGAAAGGTAAAAGGATTAGCAATGTCTTGCAATAGAGAGATCCGCAGACATTTGTCAAAGGGTACCATTTACCCATCAGTACTCACATCGATATCGAGAGCTATATCGGGTGTCTTCCAGCCCGGTTTGCCTATACCTCTGAAGGCAAAGGAATATAGATATAACTTGGCAAAGTGGTAGTGTAGACCGACACCCTTGCGAGGATAATTACCCACGAAGGCCTAGAGCACGTGAGGAGAGACTGTCAGCAGATGTCTCACATGTCTCCGAAAGGGAGGGTTCTTGCTTAGCAGCATACGTTATATGAGAAGCGCTCTGTCCAGTCCGCGCGGATGTTGTCCAGTCTAATACTGTATCGTCGCAGCGGCTCGATCATCTGCTGGTCGAGGGGCTTCTCTACGTCCACTCCGAAGGATTCGTAGATGTCCCTGCTCACGACCCAGAATTGCACTTGGCTGACAAGCCGGGCATCGTCTTCGACCACATGCTCACTTTCGAGGAAGCGGGCTGAAGCTCGAATTGCATCATCTTGTCGTGTCATTGGGGGTCTCCCGTAGGCCACCGAGAAATGGTGATCGCAGCTTGAAGGGGAAGGTTAGTCTACGTTTCAGGCAGAGACCACGTGGTGTCTCGCGAATGATATCCTGGCCATTGAACTTACACCCACACCAGGTAGTACAGGCGAGTCCGGAAATAGTGATTTCTGTCGCCCTCCAAAGCCTTTGTAATGCTTCTGTGCAGTCCAATCTCCGTGCTGATACGGACTGCGATGCCGATACAAGTCCAAGATATCGAACTTAACCAGAAGGCTCCTACGCATAAGCCGCGCACGTCGTCCATCGTGTTGCGACGAGAGAATGTTTGCGCTGCAGCAGTAGAGACAAACACCTGGTAGCATTTCTCGAAGTCTGAAGATGCGACGTGCAATGCACCGACGGCACAGATGGCGGCGAGAAGAAGTGGTGAGCCGGCACGAATCTGGTGCAACTCACGCCGGTCTCCGATGATGCGATACAAGAAATGGTCTAACCTGTCCTGATAGGCGGCCAGATATGTTTGTGCTTGTTCTACAGTCAACACACCTTTGGTGATGATGTCTTCCGCTCTGTTTGGCTCAACACCTGGCATTATCACAGGCGAGACGATCGAGCCAGGGATCGCTGCTGGTCCATGGTCATCCATGATGATCTCAAAGTTATGCGGCTTGTGTTTGTCTATTTGTGGTGACAGATTCGACGTGGGCAGTGCATCCTGGGGTTCCGAAGGGTCGTCTTCTTCTTCGTCGTCCTCAGCATCAAGCAGATCAGGCATCGAGGCATTGCCGGCTAGCTTCTCGATCGCGGATTCCAGGTTTCGAATCTTGCGGTTCACCTGATTTTTCCAGACGGAGTCGCTCTCCAAGATCATCTGGAGGCTCTTATTCACAGTACATGGCAGGCCGCGTTTCTTACATCTCGTGCACGGCGGTTGCGACTCTCGCATGTGACATTTGATCTTCTGTTTACTAACATCTCTCAGCCTTTGGATCCCCGGCCTCCTTAACACATCAACTCACCGACAGGCGACGCATGCTGTAATCTTCCGCGTGATATCGGGCGGTTTTCTGTCTCCGAGCTCCTGCCGCAAGGCCGCGACAGGTGCTGCTGGCGACGCGCTCATCGTGCTCGCAACGAGATGAAACTCACGCGCTTTCGGTCATCTCGCCGAGTTGATTTAGGATTCAGGTCGAGGATGAAGTCCTGGGCAGCCTGAGGTTTCTTGCGAATGAGGACTAGCGCCGGCGCACGATCTCCGTCCCACGTGTTGGCACGAATGGCTGTCCCTTACCGTCCTGACAACACCTCTTGAACACGAATAGTGGCTCTCTTCAGTGGGAAACCGCTTCTCTACGGAGTACGGATCTCCGCACCAAAAGTCCTTGGGTGGCCTATGCGCGCAGGGCGGCGGCAGTGGCGGTAGCTATATATTAGCGCTCCCGATCTTAATCAATTCGACAGCTGTATATTAAGGGAGTTGACTAGACAACTATCCTAGCTTTGAACCGGGTCAACAATAGCCTTTAATCATGTTTTGAAGGCCATATCGACGCTATTAAATAGCTCCCGTTCACCTGCGCACGGTTCGCCCAAAGACTTTTGGTGCAGAGATCCGTACTGCGAGATGGATCGGTCTTCTCGCCGATGTCGATCGCTGCCATTCAAGGCCTGGCGTCAGCCAATATCTGGGAAGGCTCGAGGATTCATCACGTGGAAGATAACACGTTGTTCTCCCATACTTGGCCCCCTGCGTTACACGGTAAGAGGCACATCGAAATGCGGACAACGTGCCGGCGGAGAGCCACGACCTTGGAAGTTGAGATGCTGTATATCTTATATGGTATCGCACTCGAAGGGAGATAACCTCCTCCGCAATCTCACCTTTTCTCCAGCTTGTGTTCAGTTCAATTGACGAGCCCCAAATATCCTTCATCATCTTTTCAACATGGGGAGAATCTGGGATTATGTCAAGTTCCTCTCGATCGTTGGCGTTGGTCTTTGGGGCGACGGGTACATGAACATCACAATCGGTCTTGTCGTGCCAATGATTGGGTATCTCTATTATGAGGACGATGAAGGCGTAACGCCAACGATTCCGGCATCCGTGATCAAGGGCGGTTTAGCGGTTTCGTATCTGGTGTCCTGGATTCGGTTTGTTGCTCCAACGACTTGATGTAGATCGGTATGATCCTTGGCCAGCTACTCTTCGGCTTATTTGGAGACGCACTCGGAAGACATAAAGTGTATGGAAAGGAACTCATCTTGACCATCTTCGGAACTCTCCTGGTCATCGTCGCGCCGACATAACTCGGCCATGCTGGGATTGTCGCCTGGCTTACCACGTTTCGTATTATCACTGGGCTAGGGACGGGGGGAGGTAAGCATGCTGTTGCTTCTCTGTCCGCTCTCCAAGCTCGATGCTAACAGAACTCGTCAGACTATCCTATGACCTCTTCCCTGTCTGCGGAGCATAATCATACGGGATCTCGTGCGAAGCTTATTCTAACGATTTTTTCGTGCATCGGACTTCTCAGCAGGCATCGTTTATATTGTTCTCCTAGCAGCCTTCAAAGAGAGCATCCACAGCAACATCCATCACCTGCAATGGGTCTGGCGCCTCCTGTTTGGGATCGGATTGGTACCGCTGATCTTGACGCTTTATTTCAGGCTCACGATGAAAGAGAGCAAACCCTATGAGAAATATGTGTCGACAGATACTGGTCTAGTCGGCAAGGACAAGAGAGGCCTCAAGGAGCAGTTCGCGGACTTCAGAGTCTACTTCGCGAAATGGAAACATGCCAAGGCGCTGTTTGGTGTATGTTCAACCTGGTTCTTGTTGTAAGTTGTAGGACAATATCAATTGGCGAACAACAGCGGCTGATTTGCCATACAGTGACATTGCGTTCTACGGGATCAATCTCAACCAATCTATCATACTTGGTGCGATAGGCTACGGAGAGTGCAGCACCCCGTATGAGACGTTGTGGAACACCGCTATTGGGTAAGCTTCTCGACCAGAGTCGAAGGGCGGAATAGAGACTGACGTTGACTTAGTAACATCATTGTCGCCTCTGCAGGCTACTTGTAAGTTAGGCTGAACCCTTTCGACTCGATCAGACTGCTAATCCTGGCAGACCTGACTTCTACATTGGAATTTTCCTACCAGATGTCATCGGTCGGGTCCGCCAACAAGCCATTGGCAGCGCCATCGTTACCCTATTGTACGCAGTTTGGGCCGGCGTCACCAACCACACATCGACCGCTGGACTGATGGTACTGTTCACTCTTTCTCAGCTGGTATTGAACGCTGGACCTAACTGCACAACATTCCTGCTCCCCGTTGAAGTCTTCCCAACAAGCGTTCGCGGATGTGCCCATGGTATCGCAGCAGCGTCTGGAAAAGCCGGAGCGGTCCTGACGGCCTTCGTCTTTGGAACTGTGGCAGAGAAGATTGGCATCAACGGCGTGCTAGGTTTGTTCAGCGGCATAATGGCGCTCTGCACGCTTTGCACTTTCCTGATTTCCGAGCCAAAAGGCCACACTATTGACGAGATCAAACGTGGAGTGTTGTATGGTGAGACCGCCTTCTCCTCGGATACAAGCGTGGCTTCTGGACACCTTGGGGCTATCGAAGTGCATGCGAAGGGTGACGACTATCTGGGAGACGATGTTGGGAAACGAGTCTGAGATTCATTGATCTTGCCGCTATGAGCGTATATCAAGTTCGTGCGTTTGTAGAACCTGGGGCTGTATGCGGAATTGTCCCGCTCGCTGAAAGACATGTCGAATGCATTCACCGCCTCATTTGGTACCTAGCAAGATGTTGAGCCTTCGCCAGGGAGCTACTTCACGCACTAGACTGACCGAACACACATCGAAGTGGCCCATTAGATCGCCTGCTCGAGTGCCTTCCTAAACGCATATATCGCCTGATTTGGTACTTTGGAGCTGTCTTAACCTATCTCCGGATCCTGTTTAGTGAACATGAGAGCGAACGAAATCTATGCATATCGATATGAGTTCAACGACGTGGAACCACACCGGAAACAATAAGGTAGTAACCTTCGGTAAAACCGCAAACGCCGCACCAATTTAGTCAGCCTCACTCCCTCACGGACGTAAGTCTCCAGTGCACTGAGTCGATCACATCAAAGCCAAAACGCACTTCAGGGCCGTGGCAGGCAGAACGGGCAAAGATATATATTGACCAAGTAGTCCTGATCGCAGAATCTCAGCGTGCTACCGATAACCCTTTCATCTATCTCGTCGAGGCTAAGTGAACCACGAACGCTTACTTCCACAAGATACAATGCCTCCACTGCAAGGAACATGGAACCCAATCGAAGGGCCAGGAGACTATACGACAACAACTATCGTCCACAATGATGTAAGTCGAATCGTGATTGCAGCATAAAGCTTTGTTGCTTTTATCCATCGAAGACTTCGCTGAACAGCATTTAGTCGTATCCGGAAATCGATCCCACTAAAGCAGACCTCTCTGGAAAAGCTGTCTTAGTTACTGGAGCGTCCCGAGGGCTCGGTCGATCGATGGCCGTTTCGTATGCAAAGGCGGGAGCTTCTTACATCGCCATTGGAGCTAGATCGAGTGTCGCGGAGGTAGAGCCCGAACTAAAGGCAGCAGCGAGTGATGCCGGCAAGCCGGAACCACATGTGTTGTGCTTGAATCTGGATATCTCTGACGAGGCCAGCGTGAGCGAAGCTTGCCAGAAGATCGAAGCGGACTTCGGCAAGCTTGATGTGGTTATCAACAATGCGGGTGTCATTGGTGACATGGTGTCTGTTGAGCAGTCCCGACCCGACTCATGGTGGCAGACGTGTAAGTACAATAGAACTGTGTGTTGCCGTCCTCCAAAGTCTGACAGATATGCAGTCAACATCAACGTTAAGGGATCCTACCTCGTAATGCGAGCATGCCTCCCTCTTCTGCTGAAGGGTGAACTCAGGACTGTTGCTACGGTAGCAAGCGTTGGTGCTTTCGTAGTCACGCCGGCTCTCAGTGACTACCAGACGTCGAAGCTCGCAGCTGTCCGAGTGACTGAGTTCTTTGCCAAGGAAAATGCAGACCAAGGTGTCATCGCATTCTCGATTCATCCTGGAAACATCCTCACCGACATGATTGGCAAAGGTGAAGGCATGGATAAGAAACTCAAGGCGGTCTTCACCGAAACTCCGGAGCTTTGCGGCGACAGTCTTGTTTATCTCACTAAACAGAGGCGAGAATGGATCTCGGGGAGGTAAGTCATGATGAGTGGATCCCTTCGTCGTGCGCGAGACACTGCTAATCGACTCGCCGATGCTAGGTATATCAACGTGACGTGGGACATGCCGGAATTGACGTCCCCAGAGATGCGGCAAAAGATCGTGGACGGCGACTTGTTGAAAGTGCAGCTCACGCTGCCACAGTAGAGGTTCTGCTTGTGTACGTAGATCAGTTAGCACTGCAGAGAGTAATAGTGCTTTTCCGCAGCTTTTACAATGGCTTTCATCCCATCTGGCGGCAGCTTTGCTTTCCTCTGCCAAGTATACAAGCCATTCTGCTCTTGCTGAATGTCGGTTCTGAAGTATCCACCGAGTCAGTCAAGTTCCGTGACGGTGTGTCACATCGTGACTCACAGTTGGGTCCAGACAACCCCACACACTACACCAGACCTCACGGTGGCCATCATGACGTTCTCCACCCGCTTGAGAAGATCCTGTGAGTCCTGAGCTGTGGTGTAGCCCCAAACTTCAGATTGCAGTTCGTCAGATCCACTGGCAATCTTGACACCACCAAACTCGGTGCACAGTATGGGAGCTCCTCTTTGATGTTGAGAACCTGGATCATACGAGCCATCGGACCCATACACAGGCCCGAGAAACATGCCTCTTAGTCTAGCCAGGGCTAAGTGAACGTCAGCATACTTGGATTGTGGACACACTTGCTACAACGCACGGGTTTCCAGTATGTCCTTGATGCTCCTACACCGATCCGCCATACCCGAGGCATCTGCGTAGTCGTGGAACGTGCTGAGATCTGTTACTACGTGCTCCCAACCACAGTTGTCGTTGATCGGTCGGGTAGGATCCAACGACTTGGTCATGTAGTAGAGACTGCGTAGATGGTCTCGCTGGCGCGGCTAACGATCGAATAAAGTACCGTAATTAGTCGGATAGTGATTGAGATATATCTGGAGCTTGCTTACATCGTTTGGTAGGTCAGGATAACCCTAGCTCTAGTTCGCGGGCGTCCAAGCGACGACGCAAGGATGGTTGATGTCTCTCCTGACCGCTTCCATCCATTCCTGATCAAATCGCTCCATCATGTCGACACTGAAGTCAAAGGCTGAGGCCATCTCGCTCCAACATAAGAATCCCAATTTGTCCGCCCAGTACATGAACAAGGGATCTTCAACCTTCTGATGCCTGCGACAGCCGTTGAAACCCATGGCTTTAGACAGCTCGATGTCTCTCTTCAGTGCGTGTGAGTCTGGCGGCGTCATCAGAGTCTCGGGCCAGTAACCTTGGTCGAGAACAAGGGCTTGGAAGTATGGCTTGCCATTCAACCTGAAAGAACCATCACCTTTGGTCCAATTTATGGAGCGCATGCCAGTCGTGGTGTTGACTTGATCGATGAGATTGTCGTCTGCATCATACAGTTCGATGGTGAGATCGTAGAGTACGGGATGTTCAGGAGACCAAATCGCCAGTCTGTCCCGCCAGCAAGCCGGATCCAAAAGAGGCGTATGTCTCAAGAACTCGGACGGTAGCTGTGGGACTCTCTCTTTCGGAACACGCATGCTGTGGTCGAATTGTACGAAGTCATGATCGTGCGGCCGTTGCTTCCTCTCAGAAGTATGGACCACAACGCCGCAGAGACTGGCTTCCAGGACGACACTACACTGTTTTCCAGTTCTACGTCCAACGACACTGGTCCTAACATTAGCTCGCCGCCCTCTATGTCGTTCGAGCGCAAGATTGTGCCATGGCTACTGTCAGCTATCCGCAATGAGGGTACACTCTCAAGCCACACGCTCTGCCAGATGCCACTAGATGGTGTGTAGTATATCGTTTTCGGCTTCGGACCCCAGTACTGCTTACCTCGAGGTTGCTTGAGACCGTATGCCGAGTCGAATACCCTTACAGTCAGACGGTATATGCGCTCCGGACAAGTCTCGAGGCCTAGAGTGTCTGTAATGTCCAGCTCAAAAGGCACATGGCCGCCACAGTGCTCGCCCACAAAAGTGCCATCGATGAAGACTTTCGCGATATAGTCAACAGCCCCAAAGCGGACCATGAGTCCGTAGCCATTGCGCTTGTGCGTCTCTGTACGGATGTCGCAGAAATCCCATTCGTACCATAGAACCTCGTGGGCTGTTTGATCATCGACTCCAGGTGCCTTGGATTGGAAGACAAATAGTACTTGGATAGTCCGCTTGGTACTCTCGTCTTCACAGTCGCTATGTATTCCGCGCTTATGCCATCGCTGCGACAGACCAATATCATTGTCGTCGAAGCGGAAGTCCCACTCTCCGTTCAAGCATTGCCACTCGAGGGCATCTCGCCGGAAGTCTGGGCGTGGATATTGTTCTTCCATCGTAGGAGATACAGTCATTGCGTGGTACACTCTCATCCCATGGTATTCCCTTGGACAAGCTTTTGTTGTTAAGAAATGCCATCTTGATGACCTGGAACGTCGTTGGTATCGGAGCTAGAGGTAAGACGGAGGATTCGGGAAGTGGAGAACCCGGGCCGAGTCCGGCTCTAGCCATATCTCGCGTTTGTGAACGGGCTCTTCTCTTGCGACCTCACCTCCTCCTACATACGGAGTATGCCTCAGTCAATAGCGAACCCAGATCTGCCTCCGGGACCGTCTGGCAAGTACCCTGCCAAAGCTCACTGTCGACGGGTTGCCCAATGGATCGCGGAGAATGGAGGGCCAACCTCTGGTGTTATCTACCTCGAAGGCACAGGAACGGCGATGACTGAGGTGAGCATGCGCTTTGTCGCTCGTGCCGTCCTCAGCGCTGATGCGAGCTGCTTGGTAGGATGACGATCAGGCCACGCACTTCAGGTAAAACACATCTCAACTTTCACATTAGTTCCTTGATACTGCTGCTTAGTGAACGTACTGACAGTACTGGCCAAGGCAACGCCGCCACTTCTACTACCTAACCGGCTGTGATCTACCAGATTGCTTCTTCGCCTACGACATCGCAGCCGACAGGAGTACCCTCTACATCCCGCCTGTTGACCCGGAGTATGTGATGTGGGCTGGGATGCCGCTCCTACCAGACGATGCGCTCAAACTCTACGACATCGATGCGGTACTAACGTCCGACGAACTCAAATCTGGCGAAGATCTAGTGCAGATGCTACAGAAGCAGCAAACGGTGGTGATGGCAATCAAGGATCGTGCTGATATGGCTCTCTTCCACTCGGAGAAGCTCAAGAGGTTCAATCCACTCATCAACCAAAGCGAGCGATTGAGACGAGCGATTGAGGCCTGCAGGGTGGTCAAGGACGAGCACGAGATCGCCATGATCCGACATGCCAATATCGTATCCTCATACGCGCACGAACGTATACTGGCTTCTGTGAAGAGCGCAACGAACGAACAAGAACTCAATGCCGTTTTTGTCATGCACTGTCACGCCAACGGCTGCAAAGAACAAGCTTATGGATGCATCTGCGCTTCCGGGACGAATGCCAGTACCCTCCATTACCACCACAACGACATTCCATTGGATAAACAATTAAATCTGCTTATCGATGCCGGATGCGAATACCGATGTTACTGCTCAGACATCACCCGGAGCTTCCCGCTCAATGGCAAATTTACTACCGAAAGCCGACAGACCTACGATCTTGTGCTTGAGATGCAAACGAAATGTATGGCCTTGATAAAAGCCGGCGTACTGTGGGAAGACGTACACATGCTCGGACATCGTACGGCCGCAGAAGGGCTGCAAGCGTTGGGGATCCTAAAGAAGGATCTGAGCCTGCAACAGATCATGGATTCGAGAGTCACTTGTCGGTTCTTCCCTCATGGCTTAGGTCACTACTTGGGCATGGTAAGTACACGGAGCCAGAAACTCTCCCCTTGCCAAAATATGTGAGAGAATGTGAGATAGTGGGCTGATTCTACGTCCGTGTTCAAACAGGACACTCACGATGTCGGCGGCAACGCCAACTATGAAGACGAGGACGAATATTTCCGTTACTTGCGTATTCGTGGGCAACTCCCTGCTGGGTCCGTGGTAACGAACGAACCCGGCATCTACTTCCGCGAGTATCCCTTCAGAGCGGAGTTGAAGGACGGCAAGTGGGAAGGAATTGTGGATCAAACAGTACTGGAGAAGTACTGGGAGGTGGGAGGCGTGCGTATCGAAGATGACATACTGGTTCTCGAAGGTGGTTGCGAGAACTTGACGACCATCAAGAGCTCAGTCGATTACATCGAGGCAGCTGTAAGTGCGGGATGATCGGACAAGTCACTAAACTTTGCCAGCGGACTTCACCATCACGTTGATGTCGGATCAGCACTACCTTGAGTATTTGACGTTGTAGCATTGCGGCTAGATGTAACTGGTAGGTTGGAAAGGATGCGCCATCAACAATCATTTTGTCATCCGCAGTTACGTCATCGACTCAGTCGATCACGCAGAACGTTTCATTTTATCTCGTCTTCACTGTGAACGCATGCTCTCGGCATTCTTTGAATCCCTGGAAAGAACGCTTTCGCCTTTGCGAGCTCGGACTTCAGTATGGACATACTCTGGGAGACATTCAGCACCCTGCCAATATCTGTGCGGCTTTTCGGAGTTCTTCTGATCCTGACCACGGCCTATACTCTGATATCTGCCGAACGGCCACATCCAGATACACCAGTCATCTCTGTCTGAGCAGTGGATGGCAACGCATACTACCAGCGAAGTTTGGCTGGATCTTCAGGTGTAACGAGACCCTCGCGAAAGGCGCTATCGAACGCCCGAGCTGTTTCCAAGTACAAGTTCTGGCTACAAGATCATTGTCCCAAACCGCTTTGCGGACGAAATCAAGAGCCTGCCAGAGCTATTTAGACGAAGGGTTTGCTCAGGACTTTCCTGTTGACTTGCCGGGTTTCGAGGGTTTCAAACACGGTCTTCTGGATGGCGTTTTCATACAGCAGGTGGTACGAAAGCTCACGCAAGGCTTGAGCTTGATCACGGACGATCTGGTGCAGGAGACAGATGCCTGTATGCAAGAGTACCTTGGAGAGAACCAGGACTGGCAAACTCGACACCTGAAGGAAGACATTTTGGACATCATCGCAAGACTGTCATCGCGGGTGTTTCTTGGTAAGGAGCTTTGCCGGGATCCAGCGTGGCTCGCAATCTCTGAAAACTATACTGTGGACTCGTTCATGGGGGCGAACGTCATGCTTTTGATTCATGCACTGGTGCGACCAGTCTTCTACTGGATACTCCCAACTTGCACCAGGCTCAAACAAGAAGTGCGCGAATCCCGACGTCTGATACATCCAGAAGTAGAGAGAAGACGTGAGCGGGCTGAGGCTGTTCTCAAGGCTGGAGAGAAGCCTCCGAGAACCGCCGACACAGTTGCATGGATGGTTGAAGTAGCACAGTCTCTAGGGCGTGAGGTGGGTTATGTTGCTGCTCAGCTATCTCTCACGATCGCTGCGGTCCATACAACCGCCGAGACATTGACCAAGTGTGTGCTGCAGATCTGTGATACGCCAGAGGTCGTGCAGCCGTTACGAGATGAAATTCTTCGAGTCTTGGAAGAAGAGGGCTGGTCGAGAGTCGCATTGTACAAGATGGAATTGCTCGACAGCTTTCTCCAGGAGGTGCAGAGGACGCATGGTCTCACTTTCGGTAAGTTGTCTATATGCCTAACCGTACCCTTGCTGACTCAATTGTAGCGTCAATGAATCGACTTGTGAAGAAAGATGTCATCCTTTCTGACGGCACGAAGCTTCCAGCAGGTAGTCGGATACTGGTCCCCGATGGTCGTGGTCGCGACCCATCTACCTTTGTCGAGCCGAAGCGTTTCGACGTCAAACGCTTTCTTCGTCAACAGCCCAGCGGAGAGGGCAGAAATCAATTCGTATCAACAACATCCGAACACCTTGCGTTCAGGCTTGGGCAGCATGCTTGCCCTGGCCGCTTCTTTGCCAGTGCCGAGCTGAAGATCGCTATGTGCTTCATTCTGTTGCGGTATGACTTGAGATTCGTACCGGGGCAAGCAAGGCCAAAAGATCTGGCGTTCGAGACAGCGAGCATGACCCATCCAAGGACGAGTCTCCAGATCAGGCGAAGGCAAGAGGAAATCAACCCCTTCAACCGATAGCAGACAGAAACGTGTCGTCTTCAATATCCGCCGGCTGAAGCATCGCATGTGAAAGCTTACGTAAGGCTCACGTGCGATTGTCTCGTCGACTTAATGAGTCAAGTTGTCTCTCCAATACCCAACACACACTTCCATACGCTTGCTCACGGACACAACCACCCACGACCGGCGCCATGCCACCACTAGAGAGTCTCAACGCCGTGGGCCAATGCTTCGAACTGCAGTCTACGGATGCATGGAAGTTGTTTGAGAACGAGGAATTTGAGGCAGCGAACACTCTAGTGCGTGGAACCGCTCCAGCTTGTCAGAACATGTGACGTACGCTGACGCTTACTGCACAAGCCCATCAACTGCTTATCGAACCCGCCATCTCAGACCTCCAAGCGGCTAAACTGTATCTCATCCTCGTCCACTCACCAGACGAGTATCTGGGACACGCGAAAAAAGCAGTCGAGCTGTACAAGGGTCTATACCCGGATGAGGAAAAACCGCCAAATAGGGCCCAGCTGAACAGTAAGCGCACGATGGTAGCGGGAGCCGAGCGGGCCCTTCGTAAAGCTCGCGCAGGTGCGGATTTATACCCAGCCTGCCTGCTCACGGACGAAGAGATCCTAGCGAAGTTGGGGAAGGCGACGGAGAACCTGGAGAAGCAGGAGATCGCAAGATTCGCGAAGTTCGAAGATGCGGGCGCTATGGACGCCGGGGCAGACGGTAGAAAAATATGGAGGTGGAGGCAGGTGATGGCGATCTGCCGGACATTGCGATCAAAAGGGTTGAGGATGAGGCCCGTCGTAAGGAGATCGAGATCTTTGGCGTCGAAAATGAGCAAGGAAACCTCGACATCCTTCCGAACCCGTCGGCAGGACGTCTTATCAGAACGCATCATGCTTTTTAATTCATGGCAAGACCGCCGCGATGGGTATCGATGGCAAAGCCCCCACGGTATTCGCAGCCAGATGTATTTCACCCCTTTGCGGTCATCTCGCCGAGTCACGCAGGAAACTGCCGAAGAGCTTGAATGGGTAGATCAGTCCATGATATACGATTGATTTCCCAAACAGCTCAACCGATACTTAAAGCTCCACCACGACCTTCTTAGCGCTCACACCCTCCTTGTTCTTGTTCAGCCCCTTCTGCACGCTCTCGAGACCGGTGCCAATTACCAACACCTCGGGCACAGCCTTCAATTTCCCACTCTCCAAGCCCTTGGGCAGGTATTCAGCCTACAGACAGAAGGGCAAAATGGTCAGCGAATGTCGGAGACAATGTAGAGTTGTGGTTTGGTACCCAAATTGCGTGTGTCAAGTCATTGATGCCGAACACATTCCCAGCCTTGACGTTGCTGGGAGGGTTTTCTGGGCCTGGCAAGACCGTGGCCAGGCTGCCACCTCCAAGCTTCTCCAGTATCGGCACGGTGTGAGTGTATGAATCTCCTTGGACCGAGATTGCATCATAAACACCGACGAAGTCACCCCCGATCTTTTGTACCGCAGCGACGACATCGTCGACGACACTCTTGTTCTTATAGTCCACGACCTGCAATATCCATCAGCAGAGACTTTGTGAACGAAAAGCATGACGAGCTCACCTCAGACGCTCCGAGATCCTTGCACAACTTATGATTGTGTTCGCTAGCGATGGCGACCACCTTAGCTCCAGACGCAACAGCAAGCTGTATTGCCATGCATCCGACGGACGTCGAGCCGCCCCAAAGCACAATGGTCTTGCCAGATGAGGTTGGGTTGAGAGATGGGAGAGGTAGACCCAGAAACCCGTCGGCAACCTTGGAGTACAAACCGACTGCTGCGGTGTCTAATGCCAATGGAATGACGCTTCCTTGTGCGAACGAGACGGAGTCGGGAAGTTTTACAGTTTTCGCAGCTATCGCGGCACTGTACAGCTGGAAACCACCGTCCTCGTCTTTGCCTGACATCAGGCTGACAGTGTGTCTAAGAAAATGTCAGTATGGCGATATTACAACCATTGAGACATTGACTTACGCCGCCACTCTATCACCCTTCTTAAGGTGGGAGACACCCTCGCCAACTTCCACAACCTCGCCTGCAACATCTTCGCCCAGCACAAAAGGCCAGCTCTGAACGAAGACACCGTAGTCTTGAACCTTCCAGTCCACCGGGTTGATGGCTACTGACTTGTTGCGGATCACAACCTTTCCAGCTTCTGCCTTGGGCATCGACGACTCTCCCACGCGGAGCTGTGCGCCCTTCCCGTCGAGCCAAGCAGCCTGGTTGGAGGACATGATGCAGGTAAGAAGCTTGTTTTAAAACGCAAATAAAACCCTTCGGTGATGTTGATCAGTGTTTTAGTGCGAAGGTTGACTATATATCTTCGAATTCTGCATGCGGTAGGTCTAAGGGCCGGCCGGCTGGGGCTGGAGCCGGACAATGTTGAAATGTGTTCGTCAGCGTAGAAGGTTAGCTCGTCACGTGCACGGCCTCATCTGGTGCACGCGTAACGCGTTAATTACACTCACTTTAATCAATGATAACTCCATTAATATGGAAGCTCTTAAGCTAGGCTAACGGAGCTGAGGCTCCATATTAATAAGACTATCTCTAAGGTCGCTAAGCAGTTTAATGTAAGCCGCTCTACCTTATTACGTCGTTATAGAGGTGTTACTAAATCTACTAAAGAACAGTACTAAAAACAGCGCCTTCTCACGCCTTAGTAAGAACGTACCCTTATATTATATATTTATAAGCTTACTAAGAGAGGCCTACCTCTAACGGTTATAATAGTATATAGTATAGCCTACGAGCTTAGTAGAAAGGAGCCTAGACACTACTAGTCCTAGAGGTTTTGTACGCGTAACTAAGTAGAGCTAGGAAGTAGTTATCTACGTATTATCGATAGACAACGGCTTAAGGCCGACTCTAGGGCCTTATATAAGTAGTATTACGACCTACTATAGTAGAAGATCGATAAATATAAGGTATAGCCTTATAATACCTACAATATAGACGAGAAAGGGTTCCTTATTAGGTATAGAGTCTAGATAAGACGAATATTCGAAAAGGCGGTAATTAAGACTAGTAAACTAGCTAGTATTTACTTAGATAGTAACCGTAAATAGGTTATAATACTTACTACTATCTATATAGACGGTTTAACGCTACTACCGGCTATCGTCTTTTGTAGTACCTTAGGCTAGCTTTAAGACGCTTAGTTATAAGACTTAGATACTAAGTAATACGACGTCTTCTTTATAGCTTTACTAAACGGCTAGACAAATAATGATATTACTATAGAGTAGATTAAGAAGGTATTCGATCGAAATACTAAGAAGAAGGCTCGTAATAGCCGTAACTAGCGTCTACTTATATTAGATGGCTATAGTAGCTATATAACTATACTACTACTCGATTAGTACTATAATAATCGTATTATTATAGTAGTCTATCTACTATATTTAACCTATCGATTATAACTACTTAACGTTGGTTTATTTACCCCTCTTACTACTTAATACGACTAGTTACTTAACTATTATATCTACGACTCTAATAGATTTAGCTCCGTTATAAAGCGTAACTTCTTCCGTATATTCTAGCCTACGTAGTACGAAGCCTTTACGAGCTCTAACGTCCTCTCGTCCTTTATAAAGACTAGTATCTTACTATTTAATCTATCTATTATACTCGACGCTATAGCCTTAACTCCTTTATTACGACTAGCGACTATAACGTCTTTAGATAATACCCTAGCTATAGATAAACAACGGAAGAAGGTCCGCTTCGTTAATAACGTTAAGTAGAAGTATATAGTATAGTAGGATACCGCTACTAAGCTCGATAAGATCGTTAATAAGCTCTATACCTTAGATACTAAGAACACCGTATTATAATACGAGTTAGATAGCTATTAATAAGCGTTATTTAAAGTATAGAAGAAGAAGATATAGACGAAGACTCTAATCGAGGAATTAAGGTTAGAGATAGGTAGTAGCGCTATTATATTTAGCCTTAGTCGAATATAATTACTTCGAGATAAAAGCGATACTAGAGAAGCCGCTAAATAGGCTATAGAGTCTACTAGGTAGCTTATACGTAATAAGAAGAAGGTATAGTTACTTACTAAGGTAGCTAATAAGGAGAAACGACGTATTAATTATAAAAAACAGGCTTAGAGAAAGAGAGTCGGATAAGCCGTAGAAGTACTACGGAAGGCGTACTAAATTAATACGGATAGAGCGACTAAACAACTCGCTACTAAGCTCTAGTAGTTAGCTAAGAAGCTAAAGAAGGCTTAGAAGTAACATTTACCTAGCCTTATAGTCATATTGTCGATAGAACTAGCTAAATTAGCTAGTGTATTCAACACTAGCTCTAGCTAGTTAGGTAGGCCTCTTAGGCTAAGTAGCCGCCTATTAGACTAATATTATATATTATTAGGATCACTGAAGTCACCGCTATCACATACGCTTTAAATCACTCGAATCCGATACGTATGTAGCGAGATATTCGCTCTTGTATTCACTTAGTAGACGAGACGAAGCACGTGCAGTAGGTGAGTCCGTGTAGCAGACGAGCTAACCTTCTACATGATGCGAGGTGGAGAAGAAAACCCGCCCTTGCCACAACATTGCGTAGGAGCAACCCTAAAGTCTATATGCAGGAATGATTCACATGTGATTGGCCAGACTGCTGTGGTTGCTTCGAGTTGCAGGAATTGGAGAAATCCGCTGTACAATGTATTAACAACCGCGGTTGGATTGAATCGCTGGCCCCAACCGACGGGTGGATGCATACCGGTCAACTTTTAGTTCACACGACTGACAAATCCGTTTGGTTGAACCCAGCAAGTCAATAACTCCGCAAGGACAGCATGATTCCGTAATCAGAGTGGCATTGGATTCATGATGGCCCGTACTGTTTGGCAGTAGCTTCTTGCACATCCCGCTCAATTTGGCTGAAGTCGTGGAGACCTTTGATAGCAAGACGTATCGATATACAGGTCTTACAAGTCGGTCGCGGATCACGCTTTGGACGTTTGTCAACTTCCTGTTCTGCATAAGTGCCTACCAATCGACGGCGTCTAGAGTGTGCAAGATGCGAGATGAGCGAACCGTCCATTTCAAGGAGATATGCCTACAAACGAAGATCAGCCGTCCGCAGAGTCAGCAGTCCTTCCACATGCTATCGCCTTACGCCTACGCCAAGAACAACAAGCCAATACACGGACGCAGACATCCATCCTACTCCCAGTCATCATCATCGCTCTCATCAGCACCCTTGATAACGTCCTTCTTCTCCTCCTTCGGGCTTCCCATCGCTCTGCTCGTCGCGCCCGAGACGATGTCGTAGCTCGCGTCTGAATCTGCGACGCTTTTCGCGTCTTCGTGACTCCGGCGCGGCAATTGAGGTTTCAGACTATCGTTTGCGGCAGGTTCTGTGAGTGTGGTTGTCGAGGACGAGGCCGCCGCATTTCCTTTGATGGCTGAAGGTGTGGTAGACGAAATTGCTTGCTCGTCTTCGTCTTCGTCGTCCCAGGCGACTTCTTCGTCTTGTGTGGCGCCTTCGAACTATGTCAGCAAATTTCACGAGCAAGTGTGTGCCGAATACGCACCCTTTAGCACCTCCCTCCGCCTCGTCTCCTCCGCCTCAACAGCCGAGCGCAAGAAATAATACCTCATCCAAAATACCCTATACTCCACCATTTCCGGCACCAACTTTTCCATCGCACGCCTCAACTCCTCATACCTCTCCAGATCTCGCGCTACATCCTCCGTCTTACTATCAATATCGAATGCCTTTGCCCACTCATCCCACTGCTCCCCCTCCGCCGGATCGACCGTAAACGACTTCGACGTGGTGTGAATAGCATGTAATTGCGCATCCAATCTCGTCGAATGGAATACCTTCTTCCCTGTCCCTGGCTCGGAGGTCTCGAACAAAACTTCGTTCCTTCCCTCTGCCTCCTTCGCGGCCTCTGACTCATCCGGCGCAGAAACTGTTACAGCGTCTCGTAGGAAGTTCCGGACGTTCGTGCCGAACTTTAATAACGCATCGTCCGCCGCATCCTCCGCTCGTTGTAGATCCTTCAGTCGACTCGCCGCAGTTTCTCTTAGACTCGCGACTAAGGTCCCAGCCTCCTTGACGATATCCGCCGGCAGACTCTCCGGTGCCTCCAACGCTTCCGCCTCTGCAGCCGCGCTCGCATCAGCTCCACTCGCTACCCTCACCAACGGCACCCCCTCCTCGCCCGGCACCGCGCCCTCAGGTCCTGGTCCCGCATCAAGACTCAGCCCTCGTGTCCGCGACACCACCTGGTCTTTCAACGACGAGAAGCCTTTAGTGGCCTGTTCCTGCGCCTCAGTAGCTTCCTTCTGTAAATCCGCAACGAAGCTCGTGCTTTGCTGACGGGCGGTGGTGAACCAGGAGTTCAGTGTGCTGCCCCATTGAGAAGACTGCACGGCGCGGAAAGTGGATTCGAGATCGGTGCGGAGGTCGGGTGTTGCGTCGGTGTTGGAGGTTGATGTGGGGGGTTCGTCGGCGGAGGGAGCGAGGGCGTGTTCTTCTATGTGGTCGTAGATGTCCATCTTGCTTTGCTGGTGCTATCGAGACATTTGGAGAGTCTTGGAGGGGGTAGGAAGTAGGAGTGGTGTGTGGTTGGATGACATATGGGACCTCAAGTAGAGGACAGGGATCTGAAAGGTGGAGTCTGGGGAAGCTTCGGAAGATGCCGGACGGGCTAGACCTCGTCCATCTCATCTTCTACACCATCCTGAGCATTGTTCCTGGGTATTTGATAGATCTTCGAGGTTACGGAGAAGCCGCCCTTGTCCAGGCACTGCATTGCGTTGTCGATGAACAAAGATATTCTGTTTCAATGATATCAGGTTATCAGAGTCCTCCTGCCTAATCGGGATTGACACTCAAGCTAGAAGAGCTGATAGACTGGTCTAGAGACACGCGGTGTCCGCCTCGGGTCCGCACTGGTATCCACTCGAAATAGAGGTAAGAGGTTCGGCCTTGATCTTGATCTCACCTGAAGCCCAATCAAAACCACCATTGTTCACAGTTGCTGTTTGTGGTGCTTTCCACGTAACGCTGACTCCTCCGACCTATACTTGCGATGGAAGCAGCGGATGCACAGCGCCTAGTAGAGTCCATTCCGGCACTCTACCGCGGACCAGGAGGCGCATGTGCTCTGCTCAGGGATGGCAAAGTCATTGGCCAACATGTCTGGGGCTACGCCGACCTCGAGAAGCGGATTCAGATGGAGAATGACACCATCCTGCCGATATGCTCCATCTCGAAACAATTCGTGTGTCTCACCTTGGCCAAGATCTTTGAAGAAGACAGCGCAGCGGCGAAGGCAGACGCAGCACTGCGCGATCTGCTTCCTGCAACCCTTGCCGATAACAAGGATCTTACCGTCGAGCGACTTGCGGCCATGCAATCTGGCATTCGGGACTACTGGGCTTTGTCTGTACTCTGGGGTGCCCAGGTGGATCAGCACTTCACGCTCGAGAAAGATGCACCCGCTGCTCTACAGAGGCTCGGCAAGTTCCACTTCGAACCTGGAACCAGCTACTCATATTCGAACGTCAACTTCTACGTGCTCGGCCGCATAGCCGAGATCATCACTGGCCAGCCTCTGGACGATCTACTAGCCGAACACGTCTTCAAACCAGCAGGCATGGCCTCTGCAGAGCTGGCTCCCAACACTAATGAGCGCCCCGGACCGAGCGTTGGCTATGAAGGCCCTGAGCAGAGTGGGTTCTTTCAAGCACTGAACCGAATAGAATGGGCGGGCGACGCGGGAATAGTGGCATCGCTCAACGATATGATTGCGTACGAGCAGTACCTCGATCAGCAACACACGGGTCCCAAGAGCACATATCGGCTTAACGCGCAAGAACCAACTTTCATCGACGGCGCTCCAGCATTCTATGGCTGGGGTCTAGCTCACGACGAGACGGCGGGCCACAATTCAGTGGGTCACGGTGGTGCCCTGCGAGGCTTCAGATTAAACCGGCGATATATTCCTGATGCACGTCTATCGGTTGTTGTGATGTTCAATCATGAAGCGGACGCTGGAGCAGCTGCCACGTACTTGCTGGAAAAGACACTGCTAAAAGCGGAGGAGTCCGATTCGGTGGCACGTGGGGACGCATGGGAAGGTGCTTACTTTGATCCTGAAACCCAGCTAGCCACCACCGTCAAACACGGCGATGGCAAGGGTGAGCTGATGGTTGACGGGGACAAAGTCAAATGCACGAGTCCGTACGAGGCAAAGTCCCGTTCAGTGACCGCCACCCTTTCAGGCGATGTCGTTACCATCCACCGGCCGCGAGAAAATCAAACCATAACCGCACACCGCATAAAACCATCTTCTGGGGTCAACTACGAACCCTACGTTGGCTCATACCGCAGCGACGAGATCGATTCGACCTTCCACGTCGCAGGCGGGCCGGGCATGTTGTACGGCTCATTCGATGGGTACCTAGGCAAAGGTCCTGCACACCTGATGAAGGAGATCGGCGAAGGGGTGTGGTATCTATCGTGCCAGCGGAGCCTGGATGCGCAGCCGCCTGGTAACTGGACTGTAGTGTTTGAGAAGGGTGGTGATGGAGCGGTGGAGAGTGTTACTGTTGGGTGTTGGCTTGCTCGGAAGGTGGATTATGTGAAGGTCTGAACGAGCTGCATTCACCTGTATGCACAAAACGGGCAGCACTCAACACCCGTACATGTCTCTCACACATCCACCCTATCCCTAAAAACCTGAAACCTCGCCTTCCCACCATCATCAATCCACGCATGAAACATCCCTCCACAATTGTAATCATACACCACAGCGCCCTTCCCATCAGCGAACTCTATCCCAATGATGCCTCCCTCGCCTTCACCAGTCTTGTGCCATCTGTCCTCGGCGCTCTGCTGTAGCATGCCGTTCGGTCCAGCTACGGAAGTGACGGCGTATTGGAGTGGGAAGTGCTCAAAGTCAGACGCTGACATATTGCTGCTATCGCCGCCACCGCTACTGTCGCTGCTGCCGCCGCTCTTGAAGCGAGCCATGGCGGCGGCGGTACGGACGGCGGAGAGGCGGAGGAAGGAGTCGCCGTTGCCGGTGCCGGACATGGCTACTGCTCTTGTTTTGTGGATGGTTCTTAATGGCTTTCCCGAGGCTGAGTTGGGGGAGCGGAGAGGGAGAAAGCCTGACACGCTGGGTAGGCAATCCGCGAGAAGTGTAGACAGGGAGGTTGGCAGTCGTACAGGTAAGCTTAGACTCGGATTCAGGCATGGTGCAGGCATCGTATGTATCGAAGTCCACTCTTCTGCGAAGAAGCCAGCCCCGAGGCTAGGTGTATCGCCGATCCTACCAGGCAGCTTATTGGTTAGTCCGCCAGTGGATGTGGCACAGCATACTGTTCCGGAACTGTCGAGGACTACTGCTCCAACAGTTCCTTGAGGGAGGTACTCTTCGCCGTCCCAGCCAAGATCGTCGATCGTAAGGTCGTTCTCGATACCTCCGTCAGACCTTGAGACTTGGTCGGACTTGTCATGACCGTGATCAGCGCGCCATCTATGCCTCTGGTACGTCCCATTATCGTCCTCTCTCCCCATACCACGCCTATGCTCGTCCCACCGTTTCCGAGTCCAGAAGTAACTCGGCTTGACGATCTCCAGACCCCACTCCTCGGCAAGACGGTCCACAACAGGCCCCTGCAACTGCACATGCCCTTGAGCACCACCTCCGTCGTCCTCCTCACCCTTGATGAGCATCTCACGAGCCACCATGATCGGATTCTTCGCTCTAGTAACATTCATGATCCCAACACCTCGCTTGCGATAGCCTTTCGACACCATGATTGACGCTTCCAGCTCGTGGGTCTCTTCCGTGGTGAAGACAGCGCCATGGCCGGAGTTGAACAGGCCATTGTTCTCGAGTAGCGAGACGGCGTGGGCTGCCACATCCAAGGCTGTGGCGCCTGGGAGACGGAGCTTGGTATATGCTTCGTCGAGGATTCCCAATAGAGCATGTCGGTATTTTGCATAAGCCTTGGAAGGAAGGTTCTTTCGAGTAATATTTCCAGCGCCGCCGTGGATGATGATCCGGGGCTTGATTTTGCTTGATTTTTCTGGATCCATATTGCTGAACTGAATCGTGATGTTGCGACGGGACGACTTAGAGCTTCTTCGATCGACAACTGTCTTTCTGCAGTCCTGAACTCCGGAGGTAAGGAATGATTGACAACTTCGAGGAACGGCTCAATATTGCATCTTTTCACATCAGCATTCAAGTCATCTTGAGCATTGGACTTCGTTCAGCGTACCTACTCATGCACTCAACATTCAGCCTCTGTAAGTATCGGAACGGAAGCCGCTCGCTCTCCACTCTGCCCGCGTCTTCACGCGTTCTGCTGCCTTTGGATCCGCGCAGGATTGCACTATAAGCCGACGAGCCGTGTTGCCTGCGGTCAATGTGGTTCAATGCGACAAGTTTGGAGCGAAGGAAGGTGTAGTGCAAGATCTGATAAGTATTTAATCTGATCGTTTTTGTAAAGTGTGCGGCTTCCCCCAAGCATTATCAACTGCACAACAGAGTTGTCTCTGCTGTTTGACTACAACAGTCTACGTTATTCAAAGTCTGTGCTCGGGGTTTGTGTTTAGCAAGATGAAGGACAACTCCCACAACGAGCTCGAAGTTACAATGCCCGTTGCAACTATCGATCCAACCACCCAGCCAACGGAGATGGCAGCTCTGTCTCAACCACAGCCAACAAAACTCGAAGACCCATTCTTAGTGACTTTTGACGACTCGTTCGACGCCGAGGACCCAAGGTCAGACTCATTGATCCTTGTGCAAAGGCGTATGTCTCACACGAAGCCAGATGCTGGTCCAAGGGGAAAAAATGGCCAGTCACCGATGTCCTCGCCGCCACCGGTTTCAACAGGATCATGGTAATGCACTTTTGGACAGAGCGTTGTCTTGTCTAAAATCCTCGCTAACCCTCTAGGTCTCCACGATCATGGCGCCAACCCTCACAACCATCGCGAAAGAGCTGGACATGACTGACCTCGAGGCTGTAATGGCCATGTCCGCGTACATCCTCGCAACAGCCTTCGGACCGCTCGTTCTTGGTCCCTTGTCTGAGATATACGGGCGCAAGCCATTGCTTCACGTCTCGAACATATGGTTCCTGATCTTCAACCTTGTATGTGGCTTCGCGAACTCCAAGGGCCTGCTGATAACAGCTCGCGTGCTCGCTGGATTCGGGGCCGGCGCCGTGTATGCGCTTCAAGGTGGTGTGCTCGGCGATGTCTGGAGCGCGGAACAACGTGGTAAGTCGCTGGGAATATACCTCCTGATCCCGCTGCTTGGAGCTGCAGTCGGGCCAATAATCGGGGGGTTCATGGCCGAGCGAACGACCTGGAGGTGGATGTTCTGGTCGACGTCTGCTTTCCAGGCTGCCATGATCGTCCTGTCGTTCACCGCCTTTCACGAAACGTACGGGCCACTGATCCTTGGTCGGCGCGCGGCGAAGCTCAGAAAGGATACTGGAGATCAGCGCTACTACACTGCAGCAGAGCGACTCGATGGCTCTAGATTAGTCCGCAACGTCCTTCTCCGCGCTCTCACACGACCACTCCGACTGCTCGCGACTCACCCGGCCATCCAATGCACGGCCTTGGTTAGTGGCTTCGAGTACGGTGTGCTGTACATCGTCCTATCCACGTTCGCAGATATGTGGATAAAGCACGACCATACCTCCATCGAGACCAGCGGGTTACACTACATCGCCATCGCCGGCGGCGAACTCGCTGGTTCACAGCTCGGCGGCTGGCTGATGGACAAGGTGTACAAGCGCCTCACATGCCGTGGGAATGGCGAGGCGAAACCGGAGTTCCACATTCCACTCATGCTTCCTGGAGCCGTGATAGGCGCGCTCGGTCTCTTCCTCTATGGATGGGCAGCGCAATTCGGGCTCTTCTGGTTCGTCGTCGACTTCGGGATGCTCATGGCCTGCTTCGGATTGCAGATGGCGGGAATGCCAATCTCTGCGTATGTGATCGATGCCTATCCGGACTATGCGAGCTCCGCGACGGCTGCATCGCAATTTGTGAGAAGCTTGACGGCGTTTGCGTTTCCATTGTTTGCACCGAAGATGTATTCCGTGATGGGGTAATGGTTGGGGCAACAGTACCATTGCGTTCGCAATCTTGGCGATTGGTATGCCAGCGGCTGCGTTGCTTTGGTTGTTCGGAGCAAGGCTGAGAGCGAAGGCACAGTCGGGATATTGAGCCTTGACAGCGCTCCTGCACGCTGGATGTGCCCCTGGAGGAGGATTAATAGGTTCGAACAGATGGGAATATGAAACAAGCATAGAGTCGTGGTCTCGCATCTCATACGCCAGCGCTACATAGAAGTCCTGAAACACTTTCGAGAACATCAGCCCGCTCATAACTCAGATCATAAAACCGTACCTCGCTCCACGCGTATCCCAGCAACCTAACGCACAGCCCCGGGACCTTGATATCCAGTATCAAGTCGTCCGAACACGGCCGAATCAGAGATTGCACCCTGATGCATCAGCCTGTCGGCCTGTTCATTGTAAGGCCCCGTCGACCTTCGCGGCTCTTCCCCTGCGGCCCACACATCGCTCTCGCGGGCCGCAGATAGACCCCCATAGCCGTAGTCATTCGAATCTTCCGTGAACGGGCCACGGGTGGCCTCTGGTCGCTTCTTCGCATCGAGGTCTGGCAGCTTATACATGCCGCGGCTAGTCTGCTGCCGATGCACGTAGATATCGAGGAAGAGGGCTGTGAGGGTGGAGACGCTGTAAAAAGAAGATCGTCAGCTGGTTCAGGTTGATACGGAAAAGTTGTTCAACGCACAATCCGACCAGTGTGAATGTCCACAGCGCCTTGTACTGCCTGCAGACCATGACTCCAACATCTTCGTTCCAATGCTCGATATCACACTTGTCGGCCAGCGTATCCGCCATGTACCATGTGAGTAATGCGAAGCTGAGAGCCCACAGCACCGCCAGGAAGGCATTGATGCCGATATTGAGTCGTGGGTTGAGACCAAGCAGGCAATGCAGGAATATAGTAACGGTCAACGCTGCGATTGACGCAAGCGAAGCCGAGAACAGCCAGATAAACGTCCAGGGCTCGTCGTACTTGTCGTGCTTCAGATGGTAGGTGAAGTATGCCATGATACCCGCGACGATCAGGCTGGAGAGCAGCTGGAAGAAGCGGAAGAGGTGGAAGGGTATGCGAGGGTACTGGCTGGGGGCGGTCTTCGCGCCGCGGTCGAAGGGTTTGAACATCATGGTTGCGCAACGTGTAAGGTCCAGTCCGAATCCGCTGTGGCAATACGGTCCTTGGTAAGGATAGGTTGAAAGACAGACTGTAGGAGAAAGAGAACGAAAGCAAGGCTGCCGACGAGGCTATCGAGATGGAGCAAGGAGAGTGTCCCACCAAGCTGAACCCCTAGCGAACGCCTCATCGGTTCGCATAACCTACCGCACGTTTGCCAAGCCGATATATTCGGCTGGCCGTCGAAGCATTGAACACAAGCAAATGATGAAATTTATCGCAGTCAATGTAACCTAGAGCCTGCTGCGCTCACCTGCTTCTATACCAGTATTGAAGCTGCTCTGGAAGTGATGGAGCGATGGAAACAGTCAACTTCAACAGTCACGGGTGATGGTCGTCCATTAGCTGCCGTCCTCAGACTACCAATCAGGTTCAATCTCGGAAACGAGACGCACTCGCACTCAATTTCAGATGGCAATCGCATTTGACCGTGTCGGGCAAACCAACCGGAGCCAGTCAAGTTGATAAAGTAACATATCGAACTCATATTCGAGAGGAACGCCGAGTCGAAGACTTCAGTTCTTGGGGACCGCCCGCAGCACCGCTGCACCGCCAGAAGCACACCTCAGCTAGCGTTGCTACATCTCCAGCCAATCAGTATGGCCGTCGATGCCGTCGGAGTCGAGATCCCGGAGGACGCGCTGACGAGAATCCTGCACCGCTCAAGTTGAATCTCAATCTGTCTCGGGGTGACGGTGGACAGAGCGCAGCATGATGAGTGTGGCCTTGATGAACCAACCCCTGGAGTATACCTTTTGGAACGGCTCAAGGCACCCAATAGAGAATGAATAGACTCGGAGACAGGACCCAAAACTCAGCCCAATGTATCTTACCAGATGGACATCTGCCTCCGAACCTACGGGCGAGATCGGGGAGTTCAGGTACAGCAATCTCAGGAGCTTCAAGACTGGCATCCGTCTCGCACAGATCTTACCGGGTACTGGAAACAAGGGAATAGCCATCAATCTGATCGACTCCTTCGTGACTGGCCCGCAGAAAACCCCTTACGATGCGCTCTCCTACACATGGGGCGATAATACGCGTGCCAAGTCCATTATATGCAACGGTAAACGTCTTGCTATCACACAGACACTTCTCGAGGCCCTGCACCGCTTCCGTGATCCGCACGAGATAGTGGTGCTATGGATCGACCAGATCTGCATCTGCCAGGAGAGGATCAAGGAACGCAACCAGCAGGTTCAGCTTATGGGTCAGATCTTCAAAGGTGCTCGAAAGGTCGTTGTATGGCTGGGCGATGACTACGACGATAGCAAAGCTGGTATGCAGCTCGCGAAGCAGCTCCTCTCTATAGCACGCTATCAACCGCTAAGCGGACTGGGCTCAGCAGACTTGGAGAACCACGGACTACCAAAGCAGGGACATCGACGCTGGACTGCTCTTTCCTTAATTCTGCGCAGACCATGGTTTTGGCGGACCTGGGTTGTACAAGAAGTTGTCCTCAATCCCCACGTTGAGCTCGTCCTTGGTGCCTCTATGGTAACCTGGGATGAGCTCGAGAGTATCGTTGCTTTGCTGGAGGGGCCTATGCCGAAGATCTGGCAGCTAGATCAAGCGATATCCGCCTCTGAGCTCCCATTCTCCCGCATCAATCGCATACGTTTACGGTAAGACGTTGCGCGATGGATCTATTACTCCACAACAGCGCTAATGCATTGCATACATGCACTAGTCACCAAAGACTTATCGCAACTCCTATCACGCCTGTACAATTAGATACACGATTCAACGAGCACATTTACGAGGAGCCGGAGTCGATAGTCGACGACGATGACGACCCCCAGCTTCTAGACCTCCTTCTCATGTCTCGCGGATTGGGTGCCACGGATCCTCGCGACAAGGTCTATGCGCTGCTAGGACTAGGCAAGCATGACATCAGTCCAGATTACTCGATGTCGCCTGAGAGTGTGTTCACAGATTTCGCACTACAGACCATTGGAGTGGTGACAGAAATGCAAGGTCGAAGAAAGGCAGCCAGTCTGGAGATGTCTTCGCACTTTCGGGAGGTGCGGAGAGCAATGATTCTCTTCTCCTGCGCGGGCAGACACAATCAGAAACTTAACCTGCCGTCCTGGGTGCCTGACTGGACGGTCAATCTGAGCTGTCGCCCCTTGATCTTCGGGCTGAGCCATCGATACGCAGCGGGCGGCGACAGATTAGGGATGTTTGACTGGCAACCCGACTTTGGCCTTCTTCTATGCGGCAAGTTGCTCGACTCGATCCAGGACATTGGTTCTGTACATCTAGACCACCATCCCGATTTGCCGAACACGAACACGCACGGACTCATCAAGGAATGGTGGCAAGAAGCAAGACAGATCGCTTTTACCCGCATCGCTCGGTCACCTGGCAGCACCATGAATGTGGATGCCTTCGAAGCGATGCGTCGTGATCTTTCTATCTGCAAGCATGGCTACTACATCACTTCTGCGCAGAAAGGTCGCCGCAACAGCTTGCTGGATGAAGTTGACATCTCGGACGATACATTCCACAGTGCCTCACAAACGCTGACGCTGGGACCGACGCGCGGCAGAGTCTTCTTTGCTTCGAGTACGGGGTTTGTCGGACTCGCACCGTACGGTACGAGGCAGGGTGATCTCATTTTCGTGGTCTTGGGAGCGGACGTGCCGTTCATTCTCCGTCCTCTGGAGGATGATGAAGGCTACGAACTTATAGGTGAAGCATACGTTCAAGGTGTGATGAACGGAGAGACCATATCGCTCGATATGCTGCCTGTTCAGGATGTCATGATCAGATGAAGAGCCTCTGAGGACCGTTGTCGGCGTTATTGGTAATTACTATCCCAACATCGATACTCAACGGTTTGCTCGATATATTACGGATCAGCAGGATCGTAGTATCAGTCCTTGTGGTGGACACAGGGCACAGCAACTCACTAGACCTCAGTGCAAAGACATATACTGGTCTCGCAATTGCCACCGCAATTTTGGGATACTGAATGTTGCTTTCAAACGATGGAAGACACGAGCGGCCCCGAGTATAACTGTTCAAGGTATATGCAGCTTACATACCGTGACTGCGGTCGTCAGAAGGAGGCAATCAATGCAGATCTACTTTGTCAATGGCCACGACAAATATGTAGGATTGCTAATATGTAGGATTGCTGGAGAGCATTGTGGATTGGTAGACGAACAGTGTCCGCCGCCAGCCTAGAGGTTCGTGTGTATACTTTTCTTGGCCGTGCGCTGTTTCGTTTGTCTTCCGTGAGTGAGTATGACGTTGCATGGTAAGAGATCATTGCCTTTCGTCCAAACAGCTACCACTCAGGCTCGCAATCCCAGTCGTGGTGGGCACAGCAATCCAGTGGAAAGACGATCATCACCGGTCTCGCAGTCGCCACCGCAGGTTTTTCGGAGCAAGGCGATCAACGCAGAGCTGCTTTGTCAATGGTCGAGATATGAGGCGATATTAATCAGCATTGATTCAACGCCTTCTTATTACTCAGGTATTATGAATGAGCACCGGCAGCTGTCGGGGCGGGCAGAGTCGCCCTGCAGCTTGATCTGGTGGAGCCATTAGTTGGTGACATGACGTTGAACAGCAGCATTGAAGGTTTTCGGCTTCTCAATGCACAAAGATGAGCTAATCGTTTCGTGTTTCAAAAAGCATCTCGTGAAGAAAATTCAAGTATAAGAAAGAGCCATCAACCTGCCCCACCGCACCATACATGTATCTCTACACACAAGTTTCACCTGCTGTTTCGTCAAATCAATCCAAGACATTCAACCACAACATCAACCAAAGAACACTCGCTTGAGTCTACCGACCACCATGGCCCACCACAACATTCATCATGATACCAAAAGCGAGCCTCAGGTGAGTTGTCCGGGGTTCAAAGCTAGGTGAACTGTGCTGACGAATAACGCAGTATGTTCTTGTTATTGGTGACACAACTGTCGACGACCGAATACTGACCCCTGACCAGCTTCGTGAACGGCGGAGCTGAGGGCATCTCCTACTTCACACCCGCCCAGAACCCACCAGCTGGCACAGCAAATGTGGCGGAAGGCGCGCATGTGCCGAAGCTCTTCCGCCCCCTCAAGATCCGGGGCATGGCCATCCCCAACAGGATCATGCTTTCGCCACTGTGCCAGTACTCAGCCGAGGATGGTCACTACACCATGTGGCACTTGACGCACATGGGTGGTATCATCCAGCGAGGTCCGGGGATCTCCTGTGTTGAGGCGACGGCAGTGACGCCAAACGGCAGGATCACGCCTGAGGACAACGGGTTGTGGGTGAGTTTTTGATGGGTAAAAGGGTAACCGTAGACAAATGTCTGCGGATGACTCTTGTCTAAGACACTGTTGACCTTTTACCCTTCGGTTCTTAGAAGGACAGCCAGATCGAAAATCTGAAGAAGCTCTGCGAGTTTGCTCACTCGCAGAACCAGAAGGTTATGATTCAGCTTGCACATGCCGGGCGGAAAGCTTCGACTGTGAGTGAAATGTCTGTATGATGTTTTTAGAATGGAACAGTATTAACACTGCTTTTCAGGTTGCTCCGTGGTTGAGTAGCGGTGCAGTGGCTGGTAAGGATCTTAATGGATGGCCTGACGATGTGGTCGCACCTTCGGCCATCCCCTGGAACGATGCTCATGCCAAGCCAAGGGAGATGAGCCTGCAGGAAATCGAGGAGTTCAAGTCCGCTTTTGGCGCCACCATCAAGCGCGCGATCACTGCCGGGTTTGATGCGATTGAGATCCACAATGCTCACGGATATCTGCTGCACTCGTTCGTCTCCCCAGTGTCGAACCACCGCACCGACAAATATGGCGGCAGTTTCGAGAACCGCACCCGCTTGACGATGGAGACCGTCGAGCTGGCTCGTAGCATCATGCCAAAAGACATGCCGCTCTGGCTTCGAATCTCGGCCACAGATTGGCTTGAGGAGGCACCGAAGAACCAGATCCCAGAATCGTGGACTGGAGACGACACTGTCAAGCTGGCGCAGCTCCTCGCGAAGGCCGGAGTTGATGTGCTTGACGTTAGCTCGGGTGGCAACCATCCATTGCAGCACCCACATGTCAAACCAGCATATCAAGCTGACTTCGCCATCCAAGTGAAGAAGGCTGTTGGCAACACCATGAAGGTTGGCACTGTTGGCGCGATCGACAATGCAAAGCTGGCCAACGACTTACTGGAGAAGGATGGTCTTGACATTGTCACAGTCGGACGAGGGTTCCAGAAGAATCCAGGTCTTGTGTTTGCGTGGGCGGACGAGCTTGGCCAGAAGGTGCGTATGCCGAATCAAATACGTTGGGGATTTGGTGGGAGAGGGTCACAAGAGGACAAGTTCCTGGATCCGGAGAAGGATTCAGAGTAGGGGCACGATGGACATGATCACAGACGAAGATTAGAGCTTACAAATTCATAAACTAGATGCTGTAAAAGTGCAACAGGTATCTCCAAGACTAGGATAGCTCCACAGCGATTCTGTTCGTCTGGAAGCGTGCGGTATTGCTAATGCCTAGAGCGATAAGGTTAGCAAGTGTTTCGGGGCTGCGAGCGAGGCTCAGAGGGTCTCAGAGTGCGGCAGGGTGTTTGGTTGCTCGCACGGAGAACCCTTTCACTCATGGGTATGACTTACAGATAGAGAAGACCATCGCACAGGCGCCGAATGCAACGCTGGTATACCTGTATCGAGACTGTCAGCTTCTGCTTGAGATCCACGTGCAGCTTCATGGGTACACATACCAGACATAATGCAAAGATTGAGCATACGCCCACTGCGAGCCTGTTTGCGCGGCGTCAAGGATAGCGAGGGTAACGCCTGGAATCTTGGCCGCCTCCACTGGCCCATAGGTAGCGTACGCTGTAACGAAGTCCATTGCGTCCTCCGGGTTCAGGCCTGCCTTCAGGGCGTAAGCTGCGATGAGTGCCGGAAGCTTGACCGCAATCTTCTTGTTGAAAGTAGATCGAGTAGCCGATGGCGCCGCCAACTGCTCGGACGGAAAGCGACAGTGCAGCGGTTGTGGTGATCAATGCGTCAGGCGCAGCAATCATAGCCAGAGTGGCAGCTGGGACGATCACACCTCCGAGACCAAAGCAAGCGACGGTTCCAAGGGCGCTATATGGGTTCTCAGCTTTGTCGTCCCTGACCTCGCAATGGAAAGACTTACATCGTGGTTACAACATTGTCTGGGGTCATTGAAGCCAGAGCGCCACCAAAAGCTGTCAGTATGCCTGCACTAACGAACAAAATCCACTTGCAATCTCCAGTGAATATTGAGAGGAGAGCGTTCCAGAAGATGGCGCCGACTGCGGTCGCGAAGCCGGCAGATATCCCTCGCAGGCCGATCTGGACGGGGATGGGATCGTATACTTTGGAGATGGTCAACGGCCCTAAAGTGGTAAGTGAAGAGGTCAGCAAGTGTCATAGACTTTGATCAATGTGTATCGGAGAGTCTGTTTGCCCGGCTGCCTGACTTACAGAAATTGAGCAAACTGAAGAAATTCATGCCAGCAACGAAAGCAACACCATAGGCGAGAGCTACCACTTTCTGGCCCCTGAACAGCTCCCGAGGGATCATTGGATGTTTCGCGAATTTGGCCTCCCAAAGCACCCAAGCGGCGATCAAAGCGATGCCGACGAGTAAGGTGCCAAGAACATAGCCTGATGTCCACGGGTGGGTATAGCCGCCGGCCTGGAGAGCGATGAGGAAAAGCACGAGCCCGGCGATGGAGAGGCCGCCTCCGACGAAATCCATACGCTGGATGACGGCGGATGTGCTCAAGCCCTCGGCTCGGACGTGTGCGTGAGGAAAGTACGTGATCAAGAGTCCGAGACCAGTGAGGGCGTTGTAGGCGAGGGAGATCCAGGCGATGACTCTCCATGTGTAGCGTGTGGAGAAGAGCTCAGAGTAGAGGACGTATGGGCAGAACGGGAGGACGAACGCGGTGAGAACGGCGAGAGAGTAACCTCGATGCTTGACAGGCACGGTCTCTGCAAGTCCGGCAAGCCCAGTGAGTTCGCCGATTCCAGCTCCAGCGCCTGCGAATGCCTGGCCGACCAGAGCCGCGCCGAGACTGTGTGCGGTACCCATGACGGCCTATGTTGACGAGGAGAAGCGTCAGTGAAGTTGTGGTGACAGCTCAGAAGTGGACAGCAGACATAAACAACCGATGCAGAGGCATAGCGCGCCAAAGAGAGCGATAAATCTCTTGCCGAAGAGATCCTGGAGGTAGCCGACGAACGGGCATACAGCAGCGATGGCCAGCGTATTGTCTACCTGCAGACAGAGGGCAGAAGGGTCAGCGATTGTCCTAACAAGGTAGGGTAATCGGCTCTCACGGGTATCCAGCCCAAACCCTCAACGCCGACATCTGCGGCAATATACGACAACGAGCCTCCAGTGAAATAGAGTAGGATCTGAGAGCCTATTGTGGAAAGTCGTCAGTCACTGGCTACCCGCAGTGCAGCTCGTATAAAGCACATACCAGTGTACAGCATAGCAAGAAACGCAGCAGCGAACCACTTCCGAATAGTCCATTGGACTTTTCGATCAGAGTAATCACCCTTGAAAGCTTGCTTGTTGTGGACATCTACCGATGCTAGCGTTTGTACTTTGTCCAACGAGCCTTTCCGAGAGTCATCCTCCGTCGTTGAAACCCTCTCGAGCTCTTCGAGGTGTTGATTCTTCTCGATGTCTCCCATGGTCGCAGAGTTGAAGGCAAAAATCCGTGCTGATCAAGGGAGGAGCAGGACTAGATGGAGACGGTGCTCAGAAAGGAGAGGACTTTGAAAGACTACCCTGTACAGTAGAGGAAGTGTCGTGTACTTATCTTCCACGAGCTCCAAGCGCAGAGTGGGGATCGACGCCTCCGACCATCAAACGATGCTGTCTCGTAACCACAATAGTCAATCAGTCGCTGTATCCGCAAGCCAGATGCACATGGTTCGAGAGAAAACTCGCGTTGCATGTAGTGGCTGGAGCTTGTCGCCAAGTCACGAAGTAGATTTGGCGCGCGGCAGTGAGCGCTTCGAGAACTCTGTACCGAGTGACCTGATACTTGGAAGAGCAAGAAGCCAATGAGGGTAGATTTCCACCCGTTTGCCGCGAGGTATGAGTAAAGGACAGGGGTTCTCCGCGATGGAAATAAAGTTACACTTTTCACGGGGTAAAATCCGGGGGCAACGAGGCGTTGGCAATGCGAGTCTGGACTCTTTGGTTCGCAGCAACTGGACGGTACGTACTCCTCCAAGCATCTTGCTTGAGTCGTGATGGCTGTCTGATCGCAAAGGAGCATGTTCCGTGCCTGGAAACCGAGTCTACTGGACAATGAGCGAGACAATCCGAGACACCCATGGGCGTGGAGTCGAATTTGTGATCCGATCTCGAACCAACCGGCTGGTATGTCTCTCTCGACCGGACGGTTGGGTGCTCTAAGCCAACGTCAATATGTACTTAGGCAGTCCAGTACGACGCTACGGTACTCGTGGTATTTGATTCAGGTTATCAGCAAATCCAGACTCCTGCGAGGGGGTTGTCTGGGCCGCACGTGGCCAGATGAGGTAGAGCTAGATGCACCTCGTTAAGAGCTTGTGTGTCTTGCCGCGGTAGTAACCCTCGGTACGCCGGCACGGACACTAAATGTGGAGGGCAACATCGTGTCCCACTTCTGTGGAAACTGAGTTGGACTCAGGTCTTCATCAGACTTCTTTGGAACCCCTTCTCGTTTCTGAAAGTAACCTCACACTGACCTTGCTTCTCGATGCTGCACCAATGGCCGGAGTGAAAGATTCGAAAAAGGCTCATCATAGTATGCGGAAACCTTGTAGAAAGAGCTGGTGAGTGTCCTTAGAAGGCCGAGAAGGCCTGGGGACAACATAAGTTTTAAGGACTAATCGCAAGCAAGGACCATTTCATGGCAGAACTTTCCTCCGACGTGATATAAACACAGTATCATCACGCCTTTGGTTCCAACAGGGCGGAGGAGCGGCCGTCTGATGATGTCCGCTCCCGGGCATCTGACTATAATAGCCCACGGCGTCTGTGGAATGAATCAATTGATTGGCGCGAGGACATGAGAAGAGAATTCATACTTGTTATGTCTGCCTACACTGAGTCCACTAGTGCTTGCATCCACCAATGTTGTGCATTGTCGGGAGCCATCACAGTGATACACTTTCCAAATACTTCGAGATATGTGCCCAGATTCGTCGTATTGTGACTGCGGACACAATTTCTCGGCTTCGAAATCATAGCATAACAGCCTCACAATGATTGAGTTATCGGAGTCCATCGTTCGGAAATGGCACATCAGTGCACCGCCTGGCTATCGGTGCCAGTGGCTCTCTCATAGCTGGGTGGCGGTGGCATGCCTTCCTCAGTCACATTGGGCATTGTGATCAGCTGGCACTCCAAGAAAGCCTCGTGCACGAATCCATCAGCACGATCGCAGCATTCATGGTACGCAGGAGCAGCCGCACCGAAACCGGCAGTGACTTCGAAAGCACTTTGACGGATGGCGTGTAGTGCTTGTCTTGCATCTTCCAGCTCTCTTGAAGTCGTCGCAACATCCCTGGTCGAGACCTTTTTGTGCCTTTTCATAGCCGCGAGAAGCTGGCCTTGTGCTTCCAGCGCCCCAGAGATTCCGCCTTGCATTTGCTCGATACTCCGTAATGTGTCCTTCCTAGAAAGGTAAGTGGAGTCCGTGGCTTCTGTTGCAGCATGGCGAGCGGTCGTCAAATGTACTTTCAGCGAATCGCGTGTGGCAACCATGACTTGGTCGAACGGCTTCCGTGCCATCGCTTCACAGCTCAAGTTCAATGCTTGATCCAAGAAGAGTCCAGCTCTGTTCATTAGTATCGAATGATAGTCGGAGACGAAGAACGCAGATGCTGACACTTCCAGTGCGCGATTGAGCTCGTCCGTCGACTTATTGACTGCCAGTCCCGCCGCTGCCATTCCTTTCGAGGCTCTAGTCAAGTGTCTTAGCGCTCTGGTATTGGCTCGGTGTTCATCCCGCTTCGCATCGTAGCTGCGTTCGAGTTCATCCTCCTCTGGAAACCCGGGAGTCGGACCAGAGAAGATAGACGTATACAGCTCATCGAGCTCCTTATGCGCAACACCATGTCGTTTCGCACGTGCTGCGACCGTGGTATGCTCCTCTGTGAGACGGCGGAGATCCTGCCGAAGTGCCTGCTGTCTCTGCTCAGCCTGCGACTGGGCTATGACGGCACCACGGTACGCTTTTCCCGCCTTACTGATGTGTTCGTCCAGTTGTCCACGCATCCGTGTCAAGATGTAGAACCATCTGGTCATGAGATTGTCGCGCTTTTCCGCATATCGCAATCTATACAATCCAGCAGACAAAACAGCACTCTCTACTGCTGCCTCTTGTACAGCCAACTCGTCTTCAGCTCTACTTAGGCTGACTTCGCTATTCGGTAGTGCGCTCATCGCGTCCGCCGTTGCCATGAGTTCGCTCAATATCGTAGCATTTCGTTCTGCAGCGCTTTCGATATTTCGGCGTACCATTCGCTCTGCGTCCGAATTGTGATGTAGGTAACTCGAAATGGGTGGTGTCGATTGTGGTGTTGCTTGCTCAAAACTGGGCACTGATGATAACTTCTCATCGACGATGGGTGTCATTGTTGCAATAGGCTGAACAAACAAAACAGGACGTCAAAATGGTTATGAAAACATGCCAGCGGCGAACATCTACCTATAATGCGTAGAACAACTCTACTTTTTTCCGCCATGTTAGTGCCAGATACTTCAGCTGATACGCCAGATTCAGCGTTGTTTGGAATCACAATTCCATCGTGAGGCTAAGCGAGTGCTGCATCTCATCTGTCAGCAAAACGTGTGCCTCACACCAATACAACATCGACTCTGCCTCGGGACTATCCGAGATCGCTTCGATGCGGAATACCTGTGTCCTTAAGATGGCGAAAATTTCCCCGTGCGTGTGTCAGACATGTGGCTCGCAGGTCACGGGTATCTTCCTCCGTCAGTGTGGTGTGAGAAAGATGAGACGACTCATCACAACAGTCCAACAATGAGCTCACATTGCAGCCAGGTCGTAAAACTAGAAAACTAGTAGTTAAACTTGCTCAGTGGACTTACAACGAGTAATGCGATCTGCATCCCAAGAGCAATCAAGCACTCCAGCACGCCAGAGTATGAAGCTTGGCCAGCAGTGTACCGTGGAACGTATCCCGATAAAACACAAACCGTCGAAGTCAGAACGAAGTGCCGGTCCTCCTGAGAACAAGTGGATGTATATTGCCTTCGGCAGTTCCATGGTTATATCACGGTCGGCGGTGCAAAGAGTGTTCAGTGGTCGCACCAAGCAGGGACTCGTACCAGAGGCTGTTCGTGCAACGTCTGTCAAGCGGAAACTTCGCGATAGCGCGAACTGTGTACGCTGGCAAGGCCCAATGCATATGCTGATCCGGCAGAGCGTTGATGAAGCCTGTTTCTGCCGTCCATCCGCGGGACGCGTAAGCTTGGCACAGCTCTCGTAGGGTTTCCATAGTTTGTGTCAACGGATGATCGTTGCAACACTCGAACTGCGGATGTTCAGCTCGTCAACGCCTGTCGAGAGTAAGGATCATTGTCGTAGTTGTTGCTGGCCTTCTTCCCAATGGAGTAAGTACCGGGTAAACCAGGAGCCAGAGCCGGAGTGAAGCAGGAAGGAGGCGAAGTGCAGCACACGTGATCTGAAGCCCGGCTAACTTTGGCCCAAGAAGCTTGTGGTCAGAAGGACGAGTTGCACGCGCTGGATAAGGTCGAAGGGACATTTGGAGGAGCCTTCGGACACTAGCCTGCGCCCACCCGCGCTATGACCTGGCAGGAAATCTCCAGATTTCAACCTTCCCTCCTACACCATCTTCAAGTCAAGGGGATTTTGCGTGATTTTGAGCGTCTATACAGACATCTCCGGCCATCCACGGCCACCGCCATCGGTGTGGTGTGTCAGGCCTGCTTTCTCCGCTCCTCTTGTCATCCAGAGATACCCGTTTTCCTTCTCATTTCACCATCCTTGGCGCCGAAGAAGCGAGGCAGGCGTCGTGGGTTCGCGGACGACATATCCTGAGCCTTCGACGACCCTCACGACCTACGGCGGCACTTTCTTATATCTATCCTTTCTCTGTTCCTAGTCTTCCTCCCTGGACGGACGGTAGACGGACTTATCCCAACCACCGGTCAGCTTGGTCAGGTTGCGGCGAAAATCCCTCACCTGCATATCAAAGTATGGTGGTGAAGGATGTGAGTTCTCTTGCATTTTGTGCTATCCCAAGAGGCATACTGACAAGCACATCAGGACGGCAGTAAATGGGCATGCCTCGCATGTCTCAAAGGACACCGCGTGAGCGGTTGCAACCACACTGGTGTGTCCAACCCAACAACCATGCTCAGCGCTGTGACTAACCGTCTCATAGATAGAGAACTCCAACTTGTACCGAAGAAGGGACGCCCCGTTACACAGTGCCAACACTGCAGACAGGAACGGAAGAAACGATCTGCCCACGTAAGCTGTGACTGCGCTCAGCCCGAGAAGCAACACCATTCGAAGGAAAAGTGCATCCATTTGCGGGAGGCCGAGGACAAGGCAAAATCTGCTGGCTTCTACCACGATGATGGCACCGAACCCGACTCAGCACATATGGCACGCATCGCTGAAGAGCAGGGTTGCTGCTGTGGTCATGGTGGGAAATGTACTTGCGCTCTGCTCATGAAGGAACCCGACGACGATTCCTCTACTCCTCGTGGACCCGCCGTGAAGCCGAAACTGGGGGAGGCTACATCCGAGGGATGCATCACGCAGTTCAAAAACGGCCACCACAAGCCTGTTCATCGCAAGAACCACGCGGCACATGAGTGTGGGATGCCGTACAGAATTCCAATGCCACGACACCACACTGATAAAACTGTCTCGACTGCAGCCCGTCAATCGGTGGACAGCCTCGCTCTGGATACCAGCCAGGTTAACTCAACGTCAGCATTTGTATCAACTACGACCACGCCGATGCACGCTGAGGCTTGTACGTCGCTGTCTGAGCAGCCATCATTAAAAGTTCCTTCATCGGCTCAATCTTGCAACGGCGGCTTGCAGGACACGCAATTGGTCGACGTGGATTTCAGCACCGAGCTGAGCCTCGAGTCGGCGACAAGCGAGTCTTTTGGCTATCCGTCCTTCGATCCAATGACAGGGTTGCCGGACGACACTTATGAATCGTTCCCTCTGTATGCCTCTACGAGTCATGCCGCCTTACCGAACAACAACCCGTTCGACGTCTGGCCGACCTCCACAGAGCATTCAAGTATGGCTCAGCCAGCACTTACCGCTGCTTCGTCTGGGACAACGTCAGAGATAGACGAGATGCCACACATGGATGACTACATGCCATGTATTCAAGAAGATATGATGAGCTTCGACTTCGCCAACATGCCATCTGGCAGCACTCCAGAGCTTAATCGTAGGAGCTTACCACCTGGCTTCTTCGGCAATAACGATTTTGCTTTCACTAGCACGAATGACGAATGGCAGACGCCTGCCGCACCTCACGATGACAAGACAGATACCAAGGTAGCTATACCACAAAACCGCCAGCCCACATCATTTGATCAGGTATGGCAGTCGAACGTTGCCTCGACAATGAACACATCTCAGCGGCAGTTAGGCTATGGATTGCCAGCCACATCGCGTCCACAGTCGCGTTCCGTCGGACCGTCAAGCGCCCCGGATGAGGACATCCTTAAGCAGTTGTTTCCCGAAATCGATGATAGCGTCAACATGTTCAACAACCCGCAGATGAGCAACTTCAAGCTCGCCAACGGTATGACGATTCCCAGCTTCGGGCCCATGGATGAGATCGATACAGAATTCACCCCGCAGCCTTTCTCTGATGGAGCGCTGAGCATGACGACCGACATGATCACTAGTGCATGCGATCTGGATCAAGACTTCTCTACCCAAGACTTTCCCACTTGGCCTCAATAACACTGGCAGGCGGCTCTTCTTGCCGCCGCCGCCTGACACTCTCCCTGGACGCTAGAGTGCGACGACTGCCAAGTTCCTTATCTATGTTACTTTCGGAATCTCGAGAGTAACGATGTCATGTGGAGTTCAACTAGCGGGTGTGTTGTTGAAAGGAGTTTCGAGCCCGTGATCACTGTGATACGGCACTTGGACCACGTTTAGAACGATGGGAGTTTCTAGATAGTCGATGCAACGAAAGACAATTATAGTTCTCTGTACCTTGCGGTAGTGAGACAACATCTCAATACTGGCTTCCGCCTTGCCGCTGAACATTCCATCATCGTTAAGCGTGAACTGCTCGGAACATCATGTCGTCGCGATTGATTGTTCAGTATGAGGACGGTGACGAAGCCGAAGCCGAAGTCGGTGGTCCGAGTGTTCGACAACACTTCCCATCGTGCATCGTGCACCTGTTCCTGTCAAAGTTCCTATATGTACCTGCGTTGATGGTACTACAGCCAGACGAGAATGTATCTCCGGTAGTCTGACGAGATCTCAAAAGTCACCAGGACGCCAATGGCGCTTCTGCGGCAGATGCAGATTTGTGTGACCGTGCGAAGGCTCTGGAGCGAGTTGCAGTGCTGCGAATGCTGCTGCCTCACAGACGATCTATCTATTATCAGACAACTCATGACATTTTAGGCATCCCTGTTACTATTCCCAGGCACCCACGTTATGAGCGGAGCGTCTGCTAAATGTGGATGCAGCATTGTTTCGGTTCCAATGGCCTGGACCATCTATGGAGATGGGCCTATGGCGCTGCACATCCACGAAGACTATACCCAGAAGTCGTAGAAGACGACATCAGGTGATTGCACAGCGGTACAGTTGACCTGGAGAGCTAGGGTCCCCGCGGACTGTCGCACAGCATGTCAGTGACATCTCCTGATCCGGATAGAGCCACTGGAATTGTGCCCTTCATCGTGTTGCTATGCAATCGCCAACCCAGCTCAGCGCTAGAGTTCAATGGCTCAGGGCTGTTTACGGTGACAATTCTGTCGCCTGAATCCCCCTGTGATTCAGAGAGGTTTAACAAAGACTTGGCCACCGCATTGTTGATGGATTACTATTCGCAAGTCCTTTCTACTCTCAGCTACAGCCATGTCGTTCCTCTCCCAGACGTGGACGTTGACGAAGAAGGATCTCCTACTCGTCGCCCGGCGTAGCTGGTTTACTACGCTATTGAGAGCATTGATTTTACCCATCGTTGTCACGACTGTCCTCAGCTGCGTGAAGAGTATACAAGCTTCCAATGGGGCTCGAGGAATTAGCAGTCCTTCACCACTACTATCCTTACCAGAAGCTTTCAAGGTTGGCGGCAACTCGCGCAGCAAATTCGTCAGGTAAGTGCTTTTGAGTCGTCCCTTGTTCAAATCCCTGCTGACCATTCTTCAAGTATGTGTACTTGCGCCACGTTGGGTATGATCGTCGACCTGTACTAACATGCCTCTAAGTCATCGACCACGATCTCTCGGGTAACGATGTACGCTCCGTCATCGACTCGATCTCACAAGTGTTTCGAGATGGAGGCAAGGAAGTCATTACCGCGAGCACAGCAACCGCCTTGATTGAGCACTGCCCGTCTTCGAGTCGTGGCGTATCAGAGTGCTGGGGCGCCCTTGAGTTGTGGTCGTCGCCAGATAAACGAGATGGTGCCATCTGGAATTACACCCTCCACCATGACGGAGCCATGAGCACTGGCGTCTCGGTGAAGAGCAACACGAATCCGGCTCAGGTCTACGGCCTACCTCTACAGCATGCTATCGACTCTGCTATAGCTAAAGCTAGTGGAGGCAATTCACTTCCAGACGACATCTCCCAATACACGTTCACAGCGACTTCACCAAAGCAACAAGCAGCATCAGACCAGTACAACTACGAAAGTCTTGTCATACTCGCATTAGGGTTCGCACTTTTCATTGGTATGTGGTGAGTATACGACGGCATCCATTGTCTCGAGCGAGGACATCACAAGGCTGACGGTAAGGATTTAGCGGCGTCACCTATCACCTTACTGGCCACATCACTCGACAGAGAGAGCAAGGCATGCTTCAGCTCATCGTTGCCATGATGCCGAATGCGAACCGATGGCATTGTCTCTCCGCTCGTCTGCTTTCCGTCCACCTCGCCTTCGACCTCATCTATGGGCCTGGCTGGATCCTCATGGGTGCGATTGCTGGTCCGGTCATGTTTCCCAACTCCAATGCCGGTTGGGTGATCCTACTATACCTGCTCACAGGGCTAGCGCTCACAGGCTACTCGATTCTCGTCAGCAGTTTGTTCCGCCACGTTCAGATAAGTGCGATAACTTCTGTGATTGCTGCCATAGTGTTCGCACTTGTGGCTCAATTCGCGGAAGGCTTTGCGAGAACTGCAACATCTACTGGGGTCATCGCCACGGCCGTTTTGTTTCCGCCCTCTGCGTTCGTCTATTTCCTCATCATTGCGGCTAGCTTTGAGCAGGGGCAGAAAGCGTTGGATATCCATGGCGTCGCTCCCTCGAACGACTACTGGAGTGTTACAGCTTCCACCATTTTCGGCTGTTTGGTCTTCTCGATCGTCGCTTATCCCATCGTGGGAGCCCTTCTTGAACGATGGCTGCACGGCAGTTCGTCGAGGCATCGATATATTCGGCCAGCCAGCGAGCTTGGAGGAGATGCGATCCGTCTTGATGGCTTCTCGAAACGATACAATGTTGCAGCGAAGAAGAGAGACAGGATACAGGCGGTGGACAAGCTATCCCTCAATGTGCATGCCGGAAGTATAACCGTCCTCCTTGGAGCCAACGGAAGTGGGAAGTCGACCACGCTCAAGGCTATCTCGGGCCTAGAGAGCATCTCAGGTGGACGAATTGAGCTTGATGGCACCGGTGGCATTGGTCTTTGCCCACAGGTAAGTGTCCGTGGCCGGAAGGGTCTTCTCAAACGATAGCCTTTTTCAATCTCGTTTAAAGCATTGCTGACCTTTCCACGCAACTTTTAGCAAAATGTGATGTGGGACAATATGACTGTATATGAGCATGTGATGTTCTTCCAGCGTCTGAAGAACCCTGGGCTCTCTGTCGACCAGAACGAGGCGGAAGTCGCACGACTGATTTCTGGATGCGATCTCGATATCAAGACTCATGCAAGAGCGAAGACCCTGTCAGGAGGGCAGAAGAGAAAATTGCAATTAGCCATGATGCTCGCAGGAGGAAGTCGGGTATGCTGCATCGACGAAGCGTCGTCGGGCATCGATCCTCTGGCTCGTCGAAAGGTCTGGGACATCCTTCTCCAAGAAAGAGGCCAACGAACCATGCTCTTGACTACCCACTTCCTGGACGAGAGTGAGGTACTTTCCGACCACGTCGCCGTTCTCTCGAAAGGCACCCTGAGGGCTGAGGGCTCAGTGGCATCTCTGAAAGCGACATACGGTGGTGGCTATCGCGTTGTCCTCCCTAAGCAGGAGAACACCCTACATGCGAACGATATCCCAGCCTCGGTCACCCCACGTGAGGACTACAACGACGCTGTATTCGAAGTCGCGGATACACGAGCATTGGCAGACTTCACCTCATTACTTGACAGCAAGCAGATCGCAAGCTACGCTGTACATGGACCCACCATCGAGGACGTCTTCATCGGACTGTCGGACGAGATGTATTCCGAGATCACAGCAGACAATGAGCTCACTACGTTCGACCATCGTCCAAACTCCGACGGTTCACATGCCCATTTGAAGACACAAGCCCGCGGTACAGCAGCGATCAAGCTCAATTCCGGCCAAGGCTGCGGACCTATTCGCCAAACAGGCGTTCTGTTCATGAAGCGGCTGACTGTGCTCAAACACAATTACATGCCCTATATCGCCGCTCTTTTCGTAAGTTTAACGAAGAACTGCTTTGCATTGATGGGGCCGCTGATCAGTTTACCTCTCTGTTACTTAGGTTCCACTCACTCTTGCTGGCATGGTAACTCGATTCCTGCTCTATCCGGACACTCCAAACGGGCTCCCGTGTATGGACCCAAGTCGCGCGGCCAACTACTATCCGTACTCCGAGAGCCTGCTGCTCAACCGTTTCATCTACGGACCCCCGGGCAAGACGTCACAAAGCGATCTGAAGTCTCTGGTCCCAGAAGGGAGCTTTTACAACGGCTTTGTGGACCCGATCAACTGGAACAGGACCAAGTCTGTGACGACTGCCGATGGCCTGTACTCGAGTCTCGAAGCACTGGTGGGCGACCAGTCAGCCTGGTCTGTAGGTGGAATCTTTCTGGGCGACTCGGACCCAACCTTTGGCTACTCTTCCGATAGCTACGACTCTATCTCGACCGCCGTATTCACTCAGTCAGTGCTGAACCAGGTGCTGATGGACACGCCAATCGCTTTTTCGTCGGAAACGTTCTCGCAGCGCTACACACCTTATGATTTCCTCCAAGGGTTGATTGTGGTGTTCACGGTACTGGGGTTTGCCGTCTACCCTGGGTTCTTCGCCTTGTATCCGACTGTGGAACGCATTCGGAACGTCAGGTAAAGCATAAAGCCTTGCCCAGCCTATGGCTTTCGCTGACTTTTTCGTCGATAGGGCCATGCATTACAGCAACGGTATCATGAGCTCCAGCCTCTGGGTCGCTCATGCCCTGTTCGACTCCATGTTCGTGCTACTGATAAGTGTGCTGGCCACGATTATCTGGTACGTGTGTATGGGCTCGCAGATATACGCCATTGGATATGTGTTCGTGTAAGCATCCAATACAACTCTCCGAAGCCATCAATCGCTTACCAACAACAGCGTCTTTCTGCTCTACGGTCTGGCCGCCACGGCGTACTCATACGTCATCTCGCTGTTCGTGCCATCTCAGCTGTCCGCCATCGCCGCCACATCACTTGTCCAGACGGTCATTGCGATTCTGTTCTTCGTTGGGTCAGTTACGTCGATCTACTGGCTCCTGTCATATCCACTAACAATGAGCAGCTACGTTGTAACCAACGGAAATGCACCCATCGATGGGCCAACAGCCCAGTTCAATGTCATATACTATACAACAGCTTTGGTACGTCATCGATCACAAGGCAATCGCTGCCATTGGACATTGGCTAACATTCTCACTTCTGTGGGATAGGTCTGTCCTGCCGTCAGCCTCTTCCGAGCCCTCCTGGTCGCCATGAACGTCTACGGACTCGCTTGTCACGGCACTACTCGAGCTGCGTACCCAGGAGAGATTGGCCTCTTTGGAGCTCCGATATTGTACCTGACTATTCAGTTCATCCTTCTCGTCTGCTTCTTGATGTTCTGGGAATCTGGTCGCAGCCTCGAAGTATTCGGGATCAAGTCACGCAGGCGAGCTACTCATGTCACGGATGATCTGACTAACGACAAGGCCCTCGTCGATGGAGCTGCGGAAGACGCACAGCATATGGCTCAGACAAATAATGGTCTTCGAGTACTTGGTGTCTCGAAGACCTTTGATTCGAATAAGGCTGTGAATCAGATCAGCTTTGGTATCTTGCCTTCGGAACGATTTGCACTACTAGGGTATGTCTTCACATAGCCTTCTTCTTGCTAGGAACACTGCTGACCCGTCTTCAAGGCCCAACGGCGCCGGCAAGAGCACAACCATCTCCCTCGTCCGAGGCGAGCTCCACCCCGATGCGAGCAGTCCGCCAGCAGACATCGTCATCTCCAACGATAGTCTGATGCATGCCCCAGTGGCAGCAAAGCATCATCTCGGTGTGTGCCCGCAATTTGACGCCGTCGACATGATGACTCTCTCCGAGCATCTTCATTTTTACGCCAAAGCTCGTGGTGTGCCGGACAGGAAACACAATATTGACCAGCTGGTAAGCTGCCTTGGTCTAACGGACCATACCAACAAACTCGTGAAGAAGCTTTCGGGTGGTACGAAGAGGAAGCTCTCGCTTGCCATTGCGCTTATATCGAATCCGTCTGTTCTCTTACTAGATGAGCCGTCTTCAGGCATGGATGCAGCAGCCAAGCGAGCGCTCTGGGCTACTCTGCGTACCGTCGCCGCTGATCGTTGCCTTCTCATAACGACCCACAGCATGGAAGAAGCCGACGCTCTCTGCGACCGTGCTGGCATCATGGCAGGCAAGATGTTGGCTCTCGACTCCATCCCCAAACTCAGAGCTAGATTCGGCGACAAAATCTACATCCACCTCGTGCACAAAGACGCACCGTTCACTTCCGACGCCGACGCCGCGAGACTGTGGCAGTGGGTCCGGACGACATTTATTATTGCCGAAGCAGAACAGAGGACTTTTGGAGGACAAGTGCGGTTTGCTGTGCCTGTGCGAGACGGAGGTGCGGCCGGCGCCGAATCCAATGGCAGGGCTGTGGGACGGCTGTTCCGCATGATTGAGGAGGCGAAGGGGGAGGTGGGGGTGAGGGATTATAGTGTTGGGCCTACGACGTTGGATCAGGTGTTTATGAATGTTGTGTCGAGGCATAAGGTGGAGGAGGAGAATAGCCAGCCTGATCAGATACAGAGGAGGAAGGTTTGGCGGTGTTGGTAGATAGAGGGTTATACATGAATGACCCGGCAAACATGCCAACGCAATCTTGTGACAGAGGGCAAACAAGCATAAGCCGGAGTAACCGCCAACTCATCCGGATCGTTACTCTTCGTTCTAGCTGTCGTATGTCGTAGTCATGGTACAAAGGATGGAATATTTAAACTGCAAGATTTCAACACCTTTGCTGCCCAACGAAGCTGACTCGCCCGCCCCATCCCTGCACACGCCACTTCTCTGACGTTGTGGCACAGTCCCGCTGAGGTGTGAAATCACGAGCTGCAAGCACTTCCTCTCTGCATGAAGCTTATCTTCCCAAACAATCCACCAACTCCCACTGCGAAGTCTCTTCTTCTCCAGCCACAACTCACATTACGACTACTCACCCGCAACTGAAGTGAAACACTACTAAAGTCATGTCCGACGACGGCGCCGACGACGACTACCAGCAGCGCTGGCGGCGGGCGCGAGACGAAGAACGACCACCAGCATACCCCAGCGCACCCAGCCACGACAACTCCCACCGTGGCAGACCCGCACACCACGAGCCAGACCAGTACGCACACAATGGCGGCTATCCGCCTCCGCCCGCAGGAGGGCCACACGGCGATGTTCCACCCCCACCATTAGGCGACAACCAGAACGGCCGACGTCCAAGCGCACTGAAACGTTCAGGCAGTCAAGGTCGCGTACCACATCTACGTCCTGAGTTCCCGGATGAAGGATCATATCTCGGCTCAAGCGCACCTGATTTGGAGCGGAAAGGCGGACAGCGTCATCGACAATTCCGCGATAAGAGGGATGGGTACGAGAGTGAGGAAGGAGAGATGTTGAGGAAAGCGAAGCCGCCATCGCATGGGCAGACTGCTCCAAGAGGCGGTGGTGGTGATTATGCGGACCAGCCGCCGCCACGAAGACGGGGAGGCGATGGGCATGATGATCGGAGGCCGCCGCGTGATGAGTACGATGATAGAAGTGCACCACCGCCGCGACGCAAGACTTATGATGATGAGCCGCCGAGGAGGAGGAGGGATAAAGACAGGGAGCGGGATAGGGACTATGACGACGAGCCGCCGTCGCGACATAAGTCACGGAGAGATCAACCGGAGGTGGAATACGGGTCTGATCCGATTCCGGCGCTGCGCAGGCGAAATAGTGATCGCGAGCCCAGACGCCCCAAGGATCCGCGCGACGATGAAGACCGCGACAGACGCAGAGGCGATGATCGCGATAGACGGCACCGCAAAGACTACGACGATGACAGAGACCGGGATGGTGGTCGTGACCGTGATCGAGACCGCGACCGCGACAGAGATCGGGATAGAGACGACTATCGCGACTCCGACAGGGACAAGAAAAAGCGAGGCGACGACCGTGACCACCGCCGCGATAAGTCCAGACGCCGCTACGACGACGACGAAGATAGCGACTACGACGATCGGAGAAGCAGGCGATCTGACCGCGACCGGGATAGCAAGCGCAGGAATCGCAGTGAGCCGCCGAAGGAGGTTAAGATTGGCGATTATGATATTGGACCGATGCTTGAGAAGGGGAAGAAGCATTATGGGACGCTGGCGCCGATTGTGACGCCCTTGTTGATGAATGCGGCGCGGAAGTATATGAGTTCGAAGAGGTAAAGGGATGTTTGAGCGTAGGTGGTGTGTTGCGGGTGAGGCTATGCGAGACGGCGGTCAAGGGTGGTCGATGGTAGCAGGAGAGATGACTTGAGTGTGCGGTGTTTGGAAATGCTCGGAAATGGCTCACGAATGAACGATTGCGTCGGACAGATGAAAGTACCATGGGCAGTGCGGCACTATGTGTTTACGGTGGCAGACATAAATGATATCCAAGGTACTTGCTTCATAATTCTCTCAACTCGACGAAGTTTGTGCTACTGGGACACTAGGTACATATAATGCGGAATGCAAGCTCAAATGGCTCGTTTTGTCTCCACCCCTCCTCGTCTAGTTTCCATATCGCCCTCTGCCTAACATACCTCACACCAGCAGCGATGGCAGTGGAGAGTCTGACCTGTATCTTCTTGCACATCTGGCAGGGGCGTACTTCCTTCCGGCATGCCCTCCACCCTGATTACGAACTTCTCGAAAACCGACTTCTTTTGACTTGCGACTATACCGTGGCTACAATCGACCGGACTGCCCGGAGCAGCTAAGTGGGCAGGCGTGCGAGTAGAGACCTTGGGTGAAGCCGAGGGGCAGGGCAAGGTGGCGTTATGGCAAGTCATTCGGCTACTTACGAGTCTCAGAGGGACGTGGGCGCAGAAGGGCGATATATCGTGGGAGACATCCAGCAGAAAACTGTGGAACGATGTCTAGAAAGAAAGGGAGAGTCATTTGCTGTGGGACGTGTTTAGGAGAGGCTTTGATGGGGAGCAGGAGAAGCACTACAAAAGCGGTATAAGAAGTTGGCTCGGTGTTGCGGAGTTGTATGCATGCAATCCGTTGCTGACGACGGGTAAGAGGCACATATGTGCCGCACCAATCCGCCGGCGCCGACGAGCAGCGTGTGTTGGCAGGCTTCCACGAACGCGACAAAGGCTTCACCGCTGTGAAGGACGCGCCCCTCGTCAACAATGAATACGCCACTTATCACCAATGGATCCTCCGCCGACGCTGATCCCGATACAGCGTGCCACCGGAAGTGCGGCATGCTATTGCGGCTTCAACTTGTGCCGCACCGCCGAAAACTACGAGTGTCACCGCCCCCATCACTAGCTCCAGCGCCTCCGTCATCAGCTCGAGTACCTCGCTGACCAGCTCGAGCGGCCTTGTCTTTAGCACGAAGGCATCGCTCACTGCTCGAACGCATCCGCCGCATCCACGACAGCTCCGCGACTATAGGAAGTTTCAACTGCTACACAAGCCGCACTCGCCACTCTCCTTAAAGCCAGCAGAGACGGCAGCGACAGCGTCTTAGAATCGCAGCTCGAAGAACTCATTCCGGAAGGCGGCCAGGATTTACAATAAGGCGGCGTATGCCGCTTAGCCGAGCACGAGGAGCTGCCGCAACTGCAACAAAACGGTGAGCCGTCTCCTGATTTTTAGCAGGCTTAGCTTACACAGCAGGAGAGCATCCTCCGGCACGTGCAGGACACGAGTGAGCCTAAAGATGGAGCAGGTCGTGTAGTAGCATATACACAAATCAGCTCTTTGAGAATCTCGACCTCGTAGATGCACTATTGAGTGGCAGCCTCCAGTAACATATCAATCTTGCCCTCCAGATCCGCACCAACTGCCCTTTCGAGCACATTTACAAACGCTCTCCGTTGCTTCTCCTCCTCCCCTTTCCCGGCGACCTCATTCGTACTTAGCTCACTCCAATGCTCTCGAATGAGCTTGTTCAATTCCTCTGCACCCTGCGGCAACCCTAGCTTTCCAAGCGACTGCTGGGTGCGATCGTCCACATATGGAAACCCATTCGGCCACAACCACTGCACCCTCCGCAGGAAGATCTTCATCCCCGTCTCGCCGATCCCTTTCACACTGCTTTTGATTGAGTCGAGTGCTTTGTCCACATCGCCAGAGCTATCATGCAGAGCTTTGCCTAGCTGCGACCCATCTGTGTCTCCATCCATGGTAAATCTCTCAAGCACTACATCAGCGATCAGGCATATCTCATCCGCGGTTTTCTGTTTGTGTTGTGTGCTAGGTACCAAAGTATCGAGAATTAGCGACCATATTGGGCTTCTGGTTAAGGATGATTCATCATTTCTCAGTAATCCGTCGACTTGTCATCTTGACTTACCGTGCATCCCAGACAGCTTGGAGATGCTTCTCGTGGCCGGCTTGCTTCACCGCTTTGGCGGAGTTGAAGTTGTAAGGGTCGTTGAAGATAGTCCGGATTGTGCGGAGACCTAGGCGGTGCGATATTGGCCGGGAGAAGATGACTGCGGAAAGAAGCTCTTCGAAGGGGTTCATTGCGTTGCCGGAGTAAGTTTTGATGTCGCCGCGGGTCTTGATGTCTTCGGATTCCTCGTCGGGACGGCAGAGCTCTTCTGCGTCCTTGGAGAGTAGGAAGTTGAGTAGTCGCGGTTGAGATGATGGCGATTTGTCGGCGCCGCGTCCTGAGCGTCGGGGGGCCTTTTGAGGCTCCTTGGTGGAGGCATCCTTCTTGCGCTTCTTTGTGGTGGGCTCATTGCTCGTGGATGGTTCTTCCTTAGGCTTTGGAGCTGGCGCCGCTTTTGCGGGCGTCTTGGTCTTCTTGGGCGGCATGTTGATAAGCGAATAGGAGAAATGACAAGATGGAGGGGTGGAAGTGGACGAAACAACTTGGAACATATCCTTGACCTACATGTAACTCTGGAACACGGACTCATGATGTCAGTGGAGATGGCACTTCGAGCACTGATCACAGTCGTCCTCAGTCGTTACATGTAGTTCCAGACTAGACAAAGCCGGCGCTCTCTATCGAGAATGTTCTTTCCATGACTCTGACAGTATGGGGGTGTAGCTAAAGGAAGTCGCAGGAAGCAGAGAGCGCCTTCTTGAACGTCACTTGCACGTGAAGTCGCGACACATTCGCACTAGCGCTAGGGAGCTATGACCACCTTCGGACCCTGATATATGAGGTCATTCATTCACCTTGACCCAACACACCCTCACCAACAGATCGTCCAACATGGCGCTGGCCGAGCGAGACCAGAACAAGCGCAAGCGCGTCCAGATCGACCTCACCGAAGATAGCGACGACTCACAGGATCTGGATGCGGCTCCACGCAAGAAGGTGCAGAAGGCTGCTGTCGACAAGAACGCGTCCACACGGCAGAGCTCCCAAGGCAGTATCCCCACCACATCTCAAAAGCCGCCTCACGGTAGTGCTCCTCGCTCTTCACAGCCTACTGGTCCATCTCGATACGAATCCGTCTACAACTCATTCGGTAGCCACGCTCTGGCCAGCACCCAGCACAGTCACGAGGAGCGCGAAGCCTGGCTCGCCGTCGATGATGAAGACGTCTTCGCGACGGTCAACTCCACACAAGCAGCAGCAGCGGGCAACGACGACCTGTTCCACTATGGGGAGATGTCGGCAAAGGTGGTAGGAGTTCAGTACTACAGAGGACACGCCAGCCAGGGCGAGCAGATCTTGATGCGCCGAGAGCCAGGCAACCATTCGACAGCAACGCCATTCGCATCGACAATGTGGCGGGTGTACAAATCGGCCATATTCCAAGAAGGGTCGCCGAGAAGCTTACTCCGTTTGTCGACAGCGGTGAGCTCCACGTCGAAGGTGCATTGGCAGGTCAGATAGGACAGTTCGACGTCCCTCTTGCGATTCAAATGTACGGGCCCCATCCGAACTCCGAAGAAGGCAAGTCAATCATCGCGAGCATGAAGCAAAAGAAGCTGTCGACCACCGCCATCAAAGCGGCCGAGCAACGCAAGAAGCAGCGTCAGAAGGAGCAGAAAGAGGCCGAGAAGCGTCGTCAGCAAGAAGAGAAGAAAAAGTTGGCAGAGGCACGCAAGGCTGCTGCGGCTGGCGGCTCTGGGAGTAGTGCACGTATTCCTACTACTGCCAGTCAGCATGGGTGGACGAATTCCTCTCAGGCTGGACCATCTTCACAGCCAGTTATGGCGGACATTCTAGAGGCATCACAACGATTCAACCCGCGTGAGATCACCCAGGCAACGGATCAGTACGGCATGATGGAGGAAATGCTGAAGAATATGCCGATGGCTTCGCAGCCAAAGAGCATCAAGACGGAGATGTTGCCCTACCAGCTGCAGGCATTAAAATGGTTACTTGATCAGGAGAATCCTCAACCGCCACCGCAAGGCTCTAAGACCGCTGTGCAGCTGTGGAAGAGGAACGACCGCCAAAGCAACTACTTCACGAACATCGCAACCGAATTCTCGCTCAAAGAGGCACCGCGGTTCGCTCGCGGAGGTATCCTCGCTGATGACATGGGACTTGGGAAGACCCTGGAGATGATCTCGTTGCTCGTGGCCGACAACGACGCTGCTGGCCGTAAGACAGGAACAACGCTCATCGTCGCACCACTTTCTGTGATGTCCAACTGGTCTGGCCAGATCGCGCAGCATATCCACAAGGCACACGCCTTGAACGTCTACACGTATCATGGCACTGGTCGGGTAAACATGAAAGCCGACGACTTTGCGCAGTACGATGTGGTGATCACTACCTATCAAACCCTCGCGTCTGACTACATGCCGAAAGCCAAAGGCAGCAGCTCCAATGTGCCAGAGCGCAAGTTGCGCACCTCCGGGTTGTATAGCCTGGAGTGGCGTCGCGTCATCCTCGATGAAGGCCATGTTGTGCGCAACCCTACCTCCAAGGGCGCTGCTGCTGTGCACGGCTTGATGGCGACGAACAGATGGGTCTTGACAGGCACGCCAATTGTGAACTCTCTGAAGGATCTGTACTCGCTCCTGCGCCTCGTTGGGATCAGTGGCGGCCTTGACCAGCTTGAGATTTTCAATAGAGTCCTTGTGCACCTTTGAAGCAGGGTGATCCCCGCGCGACACTACTTCTTCAAGCTGTCATGGCAGCGTTCACTCTACGTCGGCGCAAGGAGATGAAATACATTGACCTTCGTCTGCCGAAGCTGGATGAGTACGTCCACAGCGTCGACTTTACGACCAGAGAGAGGGAGAGATACGATGCACTCGCTGCGGAGGCCCAAGGGCTCCTCAGAACTTACGAGAACAAGCACGGTCGGACCGGCAAAGGCGCAGGCGAGGCCTTTCGCCATCTCCTGGAGATTTTACTCCGTATGCGACAGTGCTGCAACCATTGGCAGATGTGTGGCGAGCGGATCACCAACCTTCTAGCACAACTCGAGGAGCAGAAGACCGTTGACCTGACACCGGAGAACAAGAAAGCACTGCAAGATATGCTACAAATCCACATCGAGAGCCAAGAGGAGTGCCCAATCTGCTTTGAAACACTCCACAACCCAGTGATCACAACATGTGGCCACGCCTTCGGTCAAGAGTGCATTAGCAAGGTCATCGAGATCCAGAAGAAGTGTCCAATGTGCCGTGCTGAACTCAATGATGATACTTGTCTCGTCGCACCGCAGCACGACTGCGGCGATGAGAAAGCGGACGATGAGATGGACCTTACGCAGTCGAGCAGTAAGCTGGACGCGATGATGGAGATTCTGAAGGCCACCAAGACTGAGGGGGACAAGACCATCATTTTCTCGCAGTGGACCCGCTTTCTGGATATCGTACAAGCACGTCTTGATCGCGATAGATACAAATACTGCCGCATTGACGGGACGATGAAAGCGCCAGAGCGCGATGCAGCTCTGCAGAGACTTGAGAAGGACTCGGAGTGTACGATATTGCTGGCGTCTCTTGGCGTCTGCTCGGTCGGTCTGAACCTCACTGCTGCGAACCAGATCATCTTGTCCGACACGTGGTGGGCTCCTGCTATCGAAGATCAGGCAGTGGATCGTGTGCACAGATTGGGGCAGAAGAAAGAAACACGGGTTTTTCGCCTTGTCATGAACAAAAGCATCGAAGAGGGTACCTTATTGATCCAGCAGGAGAAGCGCAAGCTGATGAAGTTGGCTTTCTCCGAGAGGGAGAGCAAGCGCGACCAAGTCAAGACCACCGGGCGCCTGGCAGATATTCAGCAGTTGCTGAGGGCTGGCGACAAGACCTAGAAATAAGGTGGTGATGGAAAAGATCGGCAATCGCACGGTGCGAAATGGATATCAGCTCGAACACGAAGAGCGGTTGCCGGTGATACTGTATGGATATATTGCATCGCAGTCTAAGTTTTTGGTATGTGGACTGGCGTGGATGATGACGCTCTCAGATCATGATCGAGCCCGATTTGCTGGCTTCTTGGAGGACCGCTGTATGGAAACAGCCACAGTATCTGTGCATATGCTCATACTGCTTAACACTTACAGACTTAGATTTCCAGCTCAACGCTTTATGTGCCTCAAACTCATACCCTTCTCTCGAGTAGAGTTGCTAAGACTTTTGAGCCTCATCAGGTGTGGCTTGACTCCACCCGTGACGCAACAATTCGAAACCGGTTTAGAAGCACGAGACTAACGTTTCAATACCATAATAACTTCCTGCAGATCTGGTGGTCATTTGAAGGGAAAGACAATTAAGGACGCAGCTCAACAACAAAGCTCAAAGCCCGCCTTTTCGTACACAGCTTCGTGACGATCGCTCCACAAGAAGATGTCATCCTCAGCAGTGACCAAGAAGTCGGACCAGGAGGTCGCTCAGAGCGGCAACCAGGGCGTGATGGAGAGCAAAGAACAGAGCGCCAGTGCCAGCGGTAGTGTATGCTTTTGTAGCCCCCCAAGGCACAGATCCCGACCCATACTTTGCATCAGCACCTATGACAACAAGACCGCTAACATGCCACCCAGGCCGGCCTGAATCTGAACGTCTTTGGTGCGCTCTCTGGAGCCTTCTCCAGCAAGTCGAAGAGGGAGACCGCGCCAGACGGAAGCTCGAAAGAGGAACGTCAGGAACAACTTTCGGGCTCTGGTAGGCTGGATCGTTTTCTGCAGTTCGTCCCATATCGTGCTGACATGAGGAGCAGGAGCCGGAGCAGGAAATCTGAATGCCCACGCTGCCGCGAGTGCGGAGCAGAAGGGTCGACAGATGCGTGCTGCCATACAGGAGAACAACAAGAGTTGATTAGTCGCGATGCACGCCGTGAGCAACTAATCCCATATGTACGGTGCCGATCTGTTCCCCTCGAGACTATCAATTCCTCCGGCTCTCTGTCTCCGCCTTGCTTCATTGCTGCTACCTGATCCACAACTGCTATCAATATGTTCGATTGTGGTTGAAAGTGTCATTTGAGCTGCACAACTAGCCATGTGCGAATCCGCAATGGTTCTGCCTGCTTCGGATGATATGCGATAAGCGCCCTTACTGAAGTAGTTACCGCCTTATGATATCGAGATGCCAACAACTGAGAAGAGACGAGGCATATCGATGGAAAGTTCACTGATCAACGCCAATTTTAAGGTTTGGTAGAGTCCGTTCCCCGTCCGTATGGTGGGCTGTAGCGACATAAAAGGACAGAATTCAATTATTAGCTACATATGATAGGGAATGTAAAGGAAGTATTCCCCGGTTAATTACTAGTCTAGAAGAGGAAGTAGAGTGCTAATTATACGTAATAATCCCGTTTTACCTATAGTTATAGTAGTAGCTAGTATATCGTAACCTTAGTTATAATATAAGGAGTAAGTAGATTCGGCCTATACATAATATTCTACTTCCTAGACCTTTTCCTTCGAGTACCGTCTATAGGTCCTCCTATACCTACTTCTATATTAATACTACTACTTAACGACTATATAACGTTTTCTAAACCCCCTTTAAGCGATTTAGACTACGTTAATCCGCCTATCTTCGGAGATAATATAAGGGAGCAACTACGCTTATAAGAAGCGTTTAAAACTAGTAGGGTTACTAACTAGCCGAACTATCTTATTAGTATAAGAGTAACAACGTATATAATAATATACTATTAGTAACTTAGGCTCTAATAGAGCGGTTCTTAGAGCTATAGCTAGTTACTTCTTAGGCTACTTCTCTAGCTTTACCTCCTACTTTACCTCCTCCTACTTTACCTCCTCCTACTTTACCTCCTCCTACTTTACCTTAGCGTCGAACGAAGGTATATCCTACTCTTAGATTAGTACGAATCGATTAGAGAGGTATTATATAGTATATAATAAGGTTAAGCTCTTTAATTAGTCCGTATTCTATTATTATCGAGACCTCTAGTAGTTCTATCTTAAGGATCTATTCCTTTTTCTCGTCTAGTCTTTTAGCCTTTAACTTTAGTTTAGTAGTATTAAGTACGTTATCTATATTATTAAAACCTTTCGCGAACCTACTATTTATAGATTATATAGATCTTATAATATAAATATAGAGGTCTACCTAGCCTACGACCTCCTTCTTACTATAGCTAGCCCTTAATAGAAGGAGGTATTCTAGGGTAGTATCCTCTATCTACGACTAAGGTTTAATCTAGACGGGTCCGTCCTTAAAACCTATCTAGGCTATAAATAACTCTTCGTTTACAACGTTATCGATAACGCTATCTACCTCGTACTTATAGGTAAGAGCCCGAGCTAAGCTATCTTTACTCTCGATCTTACTATTTAGGACGTAGAGACTAAACGGAGTTACTATTTACGGCTATCTATTAGTATTATATAGTAATAAACGCTTAGAGTTATAATAGTTCCTCGTTATCGTTACCTACTTATATATCTAATTAATTTAACTTACTAATCTTCTTATATATCTATACTTAGTTTATATAGTCGTCGTTTTCGCTAGGCTCCGTATTATATATATAGAGTAAGAATTATATACGAATATTAAAGTATTTTAAGGTCGTTAGTACCTTTAGTAGTTATATCGGTACCTTAGTTTTATCTTATAATAGAGGAATACTACTCGCGTTACGAGTACTACCTTACGACTAGTTAAAGGTAGCTCTATCTAGATTACCTTACCGTTTAATCGTATTATTAGCTACTATATAATCGCTAATAACTCTATTAATCTTACTATTACTAAAGATATATAACGTACTCGGGACATTATTATCCTCGTTATTAGAAAGAAGACTTAAGACTTTAGTACCTTCTCCTAGAAGTTCTTTTAAGCGTTTCTTCTTATAATAGGATTATATAAGAATATCTAGTAGTATTAGGTTTCGCTATATATAGTATCTATAGGTTATCTAGTCCCTAAAGTACTCGGTATAGTTAAGTCTAGATTTAATTAAGTATATCTACGTCTAGAACGCCGGTAGCTTAGGTATTATTAATTAATAGAGATTGTAGTTTAATAATTATATAGAAATACGAGATTACATTTAGAAAGATTTATTAGCTATAGCGGCTAAATTATATATCTAGATCGAGCTCGAAAGGGTTAAAGTCTTCCTCCTTTATTATCTTATCCGGCCCCTTATTTTCGAGCTCTACCTTTATTAAGGTAGTCTTATTATTAGTTTCGCTATTATACTATATTATTACGTCGGTATAAATATTAGGCTACTAATAATGACCGCCTAACGGCGGTAGCGTCTCGTTAAGCTCGTATATTCCTACGGTAAGAATTTCGCTAAGAGTACGACGGAGCGAACGATACGTAGTTATATACGTATACTTACCGATACTCTATATAAAGCCTACTAGCGAGACCCGACTATTAGGAAAACCCTACGCGATAAGGGCTTACTTATAGATATCGGCCGTCTAAGGTAGAAGGAACTCGTTAAGATCTACGAGTATAATTAATATAGCGCTTATTATAGGACGGTATTAATCTATATAAACCCTACTTAGATATACTATCTAGTAAGCTATCGACGAATAGTTCGTTAATAGCGTAACTATAGTTCTCCTTTTTCGAATATCTATAATTAACTACTAGTAACTTACTAATACTCTTCGGCTAGTTATACTACTTACGGATCTTATATATATTCTATAACTTATAAAACGTAAGAGCTTAAGTATAGATAATCGGAATATATACGTATTTTATTACGATACGATTAGCCTTTAAATTAGTATAGTAGAGGCCGCTAGCCTAGAGCTCCTCGAAGTACGCCTATAATAAGATTAGCGAAGCTTAATAAATATATATTATATAGTAGTATAGCGTAGAGAGTAGAGATCTATCGATACTAGAGTATAATAGAGGGTTATAGTATATACTAACTAAAAGTATATTTGCCCTCTCGATATTTATCCCTACTATAACTCGATCTAAATATTAAGGGTACTCGTTCCGAAGTACTAGACGCTACGAAATATATAATTATTTAGACGTATTCTCCTCGTATACTTATAGGCTACGTCGGCTACTATAAGCGTTTCCTTACCCTTATCTAAGTAGATAAGGTAAGGGGCCTACTTACGTTCTTTAAACGTATAAGCGAGCTAAGTATAGATAGATACTATTATACGTAAGCTAACGCTAATATAGATCTAGATAATATAACGCGAGTAGGTATTAATACTAGCGTAAATTTAGATACTAAAAGGCTTAAATTTATAGTAGGCGTCTAGTAACTAGTAGAAGTCTAGTCTAAGTATAATATACTATCCTCTACGACGCTTAAGGCGATAACGTTAATTATATACTCTAACGGGGTTAAGCTCCTTAACGATAGAGAATAGTTAGTTTCTCGATAGAATTAGTAAATTTATAGCTCGAGATTTATAGAGCTAGCTACCTTCTAAGTAAACGGCGATAAGAGGAGAGCGTTATACTTACCTACTAATAAGTATATACCTTAATCGGAAGTACGTATATAAAAAGACCTTTCTATAATTACTAATAGAGCTAGCGTCTAGCTCCTTCTAAACCGCTACTTAGAATTCTTCCTCTATATTAGTATACTTATTAATAGTATACTAACGCTTTAGGCCTATCGTACGACGAATCTATATAAGATACCGTTAACTTATAACGTAGCCGTCGTCTATTAGGATCTCGTATATTAGAGCGTCTAGTAATTACTTATCGAAGAATATCTCGATAATATATAGACGTAGCTCCGTAGTCGATATATAGATACCGTTTTTCTAGATATTACGGTCTTTAAGAATACGGCGGATTATACGGATATTAACGTTAATCTCTAGCGATAGATAGTAGTTAATAAGGTTAGCCTACGAGAAGTTCGTAATTAGGTCCTAGTAAAGGGAGATAAGCTTATTAACGAGCTTATTAGATAGCTTAGGGCGACGGCTAGTAGGTATTTTAAGGGCTTTAGGGATTATATAGGAATAAAGAGATAATATTACGATAAGTCTAAGAGTAAGAGAGTAGGGCGGTATAATACTAAAGTTTTGTTTTAGTAAAGTAAAGTAAAGAAAGTCGAGATATAAATAAAGCCTCGAGATTATAAATACCTAATAGAGAAGTAGTAAAACTATATATATATAGGATATTATATAAGGAAATACGCTAATAGATTATTATATAGTACCGTTGTACTACTAATATAGAGAGTTAATATCGGTATAGTAGTATAGCTACTAGGCTTAGAACGGGAAGTAGGCGAGGTAGAGTCTAAAATCTTAATATTCTTAAATATTACTAGCTTAAGATAGGCTAATTATCTACGCTTTTAAGAGATTAGGAGGAGCTTTAGCTCCTATATAATCGCTTAGAATTAGGTTATCTACTACTTAATATATTATATCTACTAGTAACTACTCTTAGCTTAGCCTTCTCTCCTTCCTTTTCTCTAGCGATAGGGGGTCTACTATTATACCTATACGTACTAGTATACTTACTTCTCTACTACTCTTAGTCTTCGCCTATTATATAGGCTTCTCCTCCTCCTCTTTTGCGAACGTCTTACTAGCGTACCCTAAATAGTACTTATAAAGTATCGATTAGTCGTAGAACTTATAGTTACCGTAATACCTATAAGCGAAGCTTATAAGAGTACGGTATTCCTTTAGATACGTTAGTAGAGAATATTAAGTACTTATTATATAGAGATAACTTACTTCGAATAGCCCTATACCCTTAATATACCTTAAATACTCTACTATAGTACTATCCCTCTTCCTCTTAATCTTACTACTAAGTAATAGTTAGTATACGTATAATAGCGAGTAACTAAAAGTATCTTTTAGTATTATATATACTAGCTTTAGATTAATAGTATATTAATTCTACTAGGTTAGACGCTATAGAACTTAATATCGTCCTTTTAGTTACGAATCTTAATCTCGATCCCTTCCTTCGAGTTTATAACTATAAGCTATTTAGGGAAGAGGTTAAAACCGGCTTTAGTAAGCTATATAATATTAGAATAAACTTTCGTTCTCTTAAGATAAAGGTATAGTAGCTAGAACTTATAGTATCTCTAGTTATATCCTAGCTATAGACGCTATTCTTATCGTACCCCTATAGGTAGTTCTATTTAATAGGTATAATAAGGTCGGTAGTAGTAGATATAAGTAAGGAGCCTTTATATAGGAGATTATATTAATACTAAGCCGAAGGAAGTATATAAAATAGTAGATATATTATAGAAGGAATTTTAAAGTTAAGGGGGAAATTAAGAAAGGGAGGGTAGATAGGTAACTAATAAGTAAATACGAAGCTAAATATATAATAATATACGCGGCTTTTAGCTATATAAAGTATAGTAAAGGCTATTATAAAGCCCTCTCTAAGCCTATAATACTAATACTATAAAATTACTACTTATACGAATTTATATATAACCGATTATATAAAGCTAGCGCTACTATACTAAACGCGAAATAGTATATAATATATAGCAAAACCGAGCTCGTAGGTATTATATAGGTTAGTTCTAACCTCGTAGAAGCTATACTTTATCTCTAGAGAGGCCTATTATATAGGCGGAAATCTTACTATTAAGTAAAGATTAAATAAAAAAATAGCTTAGCTAGAGAATATACCGTATAATATTCTACCCGCGATATATATAGAGTAGTACTATAATATTAAGAAAGTAGCTAGATAACTATTATATAGTACTATCGTACTAGAAACTAGACCGAGATATATCGTTAATATAGGTAAGTTACTAGGAGTAGAATAGGAGGAGGGTAAGAAGGGAGAAGATCTCGAAACTAACTAATATAATATAACTCTAGTATCTACGCCTCTAGATATTATAAGGAGCTCTAGCTCCTATATAATCGCTTAAGATTAGATTTTCTACTACTTAATATATTATCTCTACTAATAGCTACCCTTACTTCTCCGAGTTCTCCGTATTCTACTCTATCTCTAGCGGTACTATACTACGTCGCTTACGACGCTCTAGACGCTCTTTCTCTTTCCTCTCTCTATATAATACTTCCTCTATTTACTTCTTAATCTTCGCTTAGTTCTCGTTACTATACGAGTAGGTAGCGCTATCGCTATTCTAGACGTAATTACTATAAATACTATTATAAAAGTCTCCGTATATTATATAGTACTATATATACGTTAGTAGAGATTATTAAGTAGATATTATATAGAGATAATGTACGTAGAAGGGCCCTAATTTAAAGTAGGTACTTAGCCTTCTACCTAGGTACTTATATATATACTTCTTATAATTATTATACCTAAGTAGTAATTTCGTACTACTATACGTACGTTAGCGAGTAGCTAAAAGTATATTTTAGTATTATATATATAATATCCCGATTAATAGCGTATTAATATATATAGGGTAGTTAGTAATAGCAAAAGTCCTATTTTCGTCGATATTATTAAGCTAAATTCTAGCCTCTTTATAACTAGCTTTCTCTTTAGCCTTCTTAAGGAACTTAAGCTAATCGCGACTAAGTA